>OLOG01000215.1_pt1 | contig 59880 bp, 66 predicted proteins | sample 1672351 | NCBI WGS metagenome assembly OLOG01 (sample SAMEA3136674, study PRJEB25190) | human gut metagenome | biome: human gut; feature: human-associated habitat; material: faeces | place: Austria | collected 2013 | reverse complement strand
TCGAATACAACTGTTCCTTGGACCAGACACGCCCCTGCCATACTGCATGAGTCGGTCGTGCACCTGCATGCCACTCAACCTCGAAATACTCAGTTCCGAGTTTCTCAGCATTATACTCTGTTATCTTCCCTGTGATCTGACTCACTGCAGTCATTACGGCTCGTCTTGCAGCCACATCCACTCGATCAGCTCGCCCAGATGAATAATCTATCTTCCTGAGTCCACTGTTCGTAAGCTGTATAACTACTCGTCTCAGGACACTGTTATAATCAAACGCGCCGGTTACGATATCATAACATGCTGCATCCAGGTATCCAGAATACACCTGTGCAAGTGGTGTCAGTACCTTCCTATCATTTCCATAATCCAAATAGAATCCAAGCGAATTGGTTACATTCTCCAAATCTTCACAACTCTGGTCAATAATTGCTTCTGTGATCTGCTTAAGCTGCTCGTTCTGATCATACGGTATATATTCTGCATTGATCTGCTCATATACATCCTTATCTCGAACATATTCCTTTTCGATTACCTTATCGTACAGCTCAAACATTTCCGGATAGGAAGCATTGAGCGTCTTCTTTATCTCACGTTCGATATCCTCTGAAGAATGTCCCAGGATCCGTAACCGATTAATCTGCCAATCTGCAGTACTGGTAATCTCACCAGTCTTAACGATTCTCCTAACAATGTCTTGCATGATTCGTTCTTCCAGATCCTGATATCTGGCGGCAATCTTACTGGCCATCTTATTCTTGTAATCATCTCGCATCTTACTCCATCACCTGATTCTGTTCCGGGATTTTTGACTTTGCGGTCGCTTCGTCCTCGTTGTACCATTTCATGCGATATTCAACCAGACTCATAACACCCATACTTACGTCTTGCCTGTCCTGCTGCCTTTCTGATTCTTCATCTGCCAAGATTGAATCATTGAACTCGCAAGTAAATTCCACACCAGACATATAAGAACCATTGTAGAAAGCCAGCGCATTTACGAATCCATTTAAACATTCTTCGAGCTTCTCCTGTATTGCAGTAACACGATTGTATTTTCTGGTCTTTGATGCAAGCACTTCCGTGGCTGTCTTATCCACTTCCTGTGCGTCAGACAGATCTCCGTAAGCAAGACCAACATTGAACTCAATCTCTCGTTTGTATTCCTCTAATCCCCTCCGAAATGCTTCATCTCTCATTGCAGGAGAATACTCTTTGTAAAGTTCTTTATCTTTACCATCTTCAAGGTTCATTCCTTTGTAAAGACGCTTTTTCAGCCTTGGCAGGTAAGTCTTACCGCCTTTACTCTTTAATGCTCTCTGATCCACGTGAATCGCACGTTCTCCAGAATCATATTCCCAGTCAAGACGTGCTGCCTGCACATCAGCTTTCTTTATCAATCCTTTTGCCGACTCATATATCGATACGCCACATGAAGAACTATCCACCTTATTCTCAATTGGATTCTGATAATATCCAAAATCCATTTCTGTCATACCGGTATAAACAATTGGCCCAGGTTGAATATTTGCCCATTCTGCGACTGCTTCCAGGCTGCATCTCTGCCCGATATCACTTCGGCTCTGCGAATGATAACATTTATTTTCAATGGTCAGATTCCCATTTGTGAAATAATGTCTCTCTACTCTGGTGTAATAGTCATTTTCACCAATACACTTTACAACCAGAAAAGCAATATCATTTGGGACTCCGTTATCATCAAAACTAATCGGAATGAATTTATCTGCAGCAACATACTCAGCCTTGTCTGAACCGAGCGGTCGGAGAACCATTGCTCCAAGGGCAAGACCGGTCTGCAGCTTCTTGTTCATATCAGATAGACTTTTCTGGAGAACTTCATCCATATTATCATGATTCAGGATCTTAGCTTCCATTTCAACAAGAACAGAATCTGCAAACTCACGGCAGATGCCCTCTTCCAATTTCAAGGATTCTACTGTATCGTCACACCATTCTGCATTCCCGACCAGCATTCTTTTCCATTCATTGATGGCATCGATCATGGCCTGTGACAGTGCCACATCTTTACCAATTATATTTTTTAATGTCGTGTAATTAAACATGCTCACTATCCTTCCCCATAGTCTTTTTAATCCATCAAACATCTTCCACCTCTTCTATCAGATCTCGCATATCCCGTTCAATTGTATATTCAAATGCATCCAGGCTATCAATATCGGTGCTGCCATCATCCAGACGCTCATCTTTATCTTTCACGTCTTCGTTCCATACCGCATCCGAAAGTGCTGTCTGCAGGGACTTGCAATCCTCTGTAATCCAAAACCTTCCAGCTCCCATCAATCGGATCGTACAGCGAATCCGATCAATGATAGATGCTTTCTTCGCTTTTCTTACAATCATCCAAGGGAATCTCTTTTCCACTGCATTTCGTATGGAATTACCGAGCACTGTCTCTGCATTATCGTAGTAAACGGATTCCACATTACAGTACTCTACATAATCGCCTTGTTTTTTGATCACACTGTATTTATCAATTACCTCTTGAACAAAATCGCAGAACAGCTGATCCAGCATATTGCTGTCTATGTCTTTTTCCTGGTCTTTTGCCATGACTCGCTTAGACATAATCCCTATTACGTCTCTGTAATCGTCTGTATATCCTCTGGCCACAAAAGAATGACCGGACTGATTTCCTCCGAAGTCAAGTCCGATCTCTATCGATACAATGTCATTTTTCCTGAATTGTTTATGTTCCAGATTGTCTGCGGGTTCTTCCAATACTTCACACTGGAACTTCTCCGGATTGTCTGCAAATCGTTTATAAATTGCTCCTTCTGCTCTCTTCCATAGCCCAAGAATCAGACGATCGTAATAAATTGTACCATCATACTCTTTGCACAGCTGCTCAACAAATTCCTGTGGAAGAAACGGATTATCAAAGATTGTGTATCTCTGCAAATAGATATCCAGTTCGTCATTATCCAGAAACTCTTTCAACCAGTGTGTTGGATGTTCTGGGTTACAAGCTCCATCAAAGCACGAATACGGCTTATCAAGTCGTGATTTCAACATCTGAAACACTTCTTTGTTCCATTTCGCAATCTCATCACCGTAACAATATTTGATGCTGGCTCCCTGTATCTTTGCTACCTGGCTGACTTTCTCTGCTCCAAGGCAATACACTTCTTCACCGCAGATCATTGCCATATTCCGGTTATTGATCTGCCCGATCAGTTCCTCTGTGTAAATCTCACGCATTGGCTGCAGCACGTTTCGTTCAATCGATTCCTTAGACACACCAAGGATAACATTTAGTCCCGGCTTGCCAGTCCTCTCTCGAATACGGAACGGAACCACAAAAGCTGTATCCACATAAGACTTTCCGGAACGAACTGCCCCGGATTTAATGTTCCATCTATGAGTTGCGTTCACAATATATTCATTCTGTTTCTTGCTTAATTGCATTGTCCCGCACCTCTTTTAATATCTGATCCAGACGATCAAGCGCATCATTATTCTCATTTTCGCCTGTGATGGATTCTTTTCTCGCTTTGATCAGCTCTGTTTCAGCTTTCTTATTCTCCAGATCTTCCTCTGCTCTGTTGCTCTGTCCGGAATACTGCGCTACAAATTTCGCAGCCTGTGTATCTCCATCTAATGCAGCCTTAATCTGAGCCATAAGAAGAGCCGATTCCAAAGTACACTCAACTCCGAGTGACTCTAAAATCGGCTTCCATTCTTCGTTATCTATTTCTGCTGTAAGCAGCAAGTTCAACGTCTTCTGGAAGTTCGCCTTCCTGCGTCTTGCCTTGCCACTTGCCCGACCTGCTTTTTTTGCTAACTCTCGGCGCTCTTCCGGAGTTCTTTTACTATTTGCGTCTCTTATGTTTTCATAGCCTGCCACTTCACCACCTTCAATTCTGGTTTATTTTTGCATTATAAAAGCACCCCGGAGGGTGCCTGTATTACTACTCTTTTATATTGTATTGATTCTTTATATATTTTAATATTTCATTTTTATTTTTGATTTCTCCTTCTTCAATGAATCTTATCAAATCTTTTACTACTTCTTCATTAGTACAACGACATATATTACTCAATGTTGAAAAAATATAATCATTTTTCACTTCATTTATTTCATCATACATTGTTTTTTTTGTTTCACTTATTTTTCCGTATATATTTTTTATTTGATATAGTTTTACACAATTTTTTACTAATGCAATTGTATAAAAAATAATAAATGTCACATGATAACATTCCAACCATATTAATAAGTAAAAACAAGTAACTGGAAATAAAACTCGTTCGCTATAAGTAATAAAATATATAACTATTAATACCAAGCATTGAATTCCTATATTCTTTGCAAGAAAAACATAACTACTTAAAATATTATTTATTGCTCCTCTTCCACTATCCTTTTCAATGAGCTCTACTTCTTTTTTTGAAAACATACTAACTATTATAGCAATTCCACTTAAAGAAAATCCTAATAACCCAATAAATGCATTCAAAATATTAGTAGTTAAATTTTCTATTGCATCGATATATAACGAATACTTTTCATAGATATCAATATATACAAATATCACCACAAAAACGCAAGAAACAACAACGGCACATTTTACTTCCCATTCTTTTATATTGATTAAGTCAAATATTCTTTGTTTTTCTTTCATTCTCTTGTTCCTCTAAATTGTATTTCTGATTATCTCTTCACATGCTTTTACAAATTCTGTCATCCTTTTTATATGTTTCCTTACTGGCTCATGATCTTCTGTACTTCTCGTTATTCCATTTCTGCCAGTAGCTTCAACTTTCACATATCCATTTCTCGTTGCTTTCTCAACCGGCAAGTCTTTTTGTATATTTCCAACTTCATCCAAAGATTCTTTTACAGCTTTTGAGTCAATATTTAATCCTAGTCTGCTCGTCGATGTAAAAATTATGCTCTTTTGCGATATATTAGCTTCTTCAAATTCCTCTAACTTATCGCTTCCATTTTCTTGTATTGAATCTAGCATCTCCGTATCAGGATTAACCGGTTTAATAGTAAATTTTAATTGTCTTATTCCGTCAATTGCTTTCAATTCCCTATACAAATCATTAATGTTAATTCCTCTTGTATAACGATCCACACAAAAAACGTACTCCTTATCCGCCAATTTTGCGGCAGAATTCAACATTTGAGCAAATACTTCAAGAAATTTTTTATGTCCAAATCTCATACTTGTATTGTATCCAACCATTTCATTAAACACATCAAAATAAAATTCAATTGCGTCTGTATTACTTACCAATTTACTTTCTAATTCTTGAGTAATAGGATTTTTAACTTTATATTTCAATTGAGATTCTTTATCTAATCTTCCTCTAATATATGTATCTGTCTTTTCTCGGATAAAAATACTATAAGAAGTTGTATCGCTATGTTGTGCCCCATCACCCCCTAAATACGTATGGTCTTCTTCATACCTTAATCCATGTTTAAAATTTATTAAAATATCCAATAAAATATCTCTCATTTTCAATTCATTTGAATATACTTTGTAAATATGCTCTGAAATCAAATTAATCTTTCCAAAATATATCGTAGTTCCACTCATAAAAATTTCCTCCGCCCTATCAAAAACCTACTCCTATAATATCCCATTTCTCGACATTACGCAACGAAAAAGACACCCGCGTTGCCAGGTGTCCTCTCTCGGTTTTATTAGGTTGTGGGGGAACTGATCGAATGATTTAATATCTGTTCATCAATTCCAGTATAATAATAACATAGTAAAATTATTAACGTCATTAGTCTTGCAAATTTTCTTTAATTATTTGTGCTATTCGCCCCTGAGTGCAATTCAAGCATATTCCTGCATCTTTCTGCGTCATCCCATCCAAGAATACCATTTCAAATATATCCTTGGTCGTTCCATCAGGCATTGCGGCTATGTACTTCTCTACTTTCTCGTTCTCCCGGATCAGCTGATCTTTTCTCTTCTCCTTCTCATAGATCCGCATCTTCAATGCAGTTGCTGCCTTTGGCTCTTCCACTCTCACCTGCACATGCTCCTCGATGTAAGGGAAATCATCCGAACTCTTTGTAACCTTCCCCGATACAACCGGTACTGCGTCCAGTCTTTCCTGAAGCTTGGCAATAATTCCATCCAGATTCTCAATATCCCGCTTATTCTTCTTGTATTTACTTAGCTGCTCTCTGTTCATTATACTCCCGCCTCACTCTTTCCTGAATCCCACTGATCAACATCTCTCCATCCATGTCACTGTACATCTCAATGCCTTTACGAAAAAATAATTCACATTCAATTTTTGTATGAAGCGCATTCGTATCCTTTGGGTGTCGTCTTAGCCTGATCAATGCCCGCCGGTAATCATCCGCTGCCAGCTTTACAACTGCTGCTTTTAAGTTTTCATAGCACTCGACATATTCACTCATCGCCCATCACCCTCTTAACATCTGCACCTGTTTTCTTTAAATATCCCATTACCGAATAAACTGGTGTCCGAAATTTCTTACTTGCCTTCGCATTATGACTTTCCTCCAGCTCTTTATAATGATCCTGGCTATCCAGCTTTACCTGTCTTCTGTCTCTTCCTCTGTTCAATCATTTCTCAGCTCCTTCGTCGTTTTGTTCATTACGCAGCCAATCAAGTAATTCTCCTATACATTCGTCACAAAGATCATAGCTTTCATCTCTTAGGCCCATACCTGTGATTGTAGTAATTCCAGAAAGCACGCTGCCTTCAACACTACCTCTTGTTTGATATCTCTCATTCTTTTCATACGTCTTCCCACATCTATCACACTGTATTACTCTACTCAACTTTTCCCTCTGCTCCTTTCTCTCCAAATCCTTGGCATGTATCATTTCCAATTGTTCATCTGCACTTGCTCCTACAATGCATAAGCTCCAGGCAACAAAGAGCGTACAGGCGATGATGATGAATATTATTATCTTCATTGTTCCTCCTTGTATGGCTCCGGCAATGGTGTCCACTGAACAACATTGGCTAAAACAGGAAAGCCCGTATTGGCATTTATCCAGTGCTCCATATGATCAACAATTTTAAAATAAGCGAATATGCACATTCTGTCCTCAATACTGCATTCAATATCAGCTACTACAATCTGTCTATCTTTTGGTAATCTCTCACTACATGGAATCCACTTGCCGAAATCACCATTCTCCTCCCGATCTTCATACATCGCCAGTCTATCCACCAGCTCCTGTTTCTTATTCGGGGACCAGTATCCTGTTTTCATACCACTTTTTCTTTCATGTGTTAGTCTTTCCATAGTCTATTTCTCCGCATCTTTCCTCTTCATTTGTGCACCATTATCATAATCGTCCCATGCCATTCTCTGAGAAATCATAAATCCCATCACAAAATCATCACTGATATTTTTAATAAAATCTTCATCACTTTTATGTTTTCTCATGTATCTCTGAATATTCCGCTTAGCTTCTTTTGTCTGATCCATTGTGCAAATCACTTGCAATCTACCCATCATTTAACGCTATTTCTCCATATTCTTCTTCTTCAGCCGTGCACCTTTTTTATACTTTGTACACTCTTCAATCTTACAACTCCGGCTATGTTTCATGAGATCAGCATAATCACAACTATTCACCGTCGGCCGGTTGCTCCTGAACTTACAAGTCTTGCACAGGTGCCGGTCTGAATTGTCTACTGCTGGTTCTTTTTCTTTCTTCCGGAATCTCGCTGCATGATACCCGACTGTTCCGAACGGGATACCGGTCCGATCAGCGATCTCACGATTGGTATATCCTTCCTCTACCAGTTTCCGGATCTTCTCTTTCTTATCTTCGATATTGTCCGCCGGAAGATCTATCGTTTCTTCTTCCATCCTTTCCTCCGGCTCCGTTGGGGGGGGGGTAATACCTTCCTGTGTTTCATGCACTGCCCGAATGATTTCTTCCGGATCTACCTGATCAGCTTCTGTCATCCCCTGCACAGCCTGTTCAAAATCCGGATTTATGACTGCCGGCACATCTACCAGAAAATCAAGATCTTTAAAAAGTTCCTCAAACGGAAATGTATCGTATCCTGATTTTCCATTTTTCCCAACTGAAGCTCTGTCAAGTACGATGACCTCTTTTCCCTTCCGGTAATAATCTATTGCTTTTTCAAAGTCAATTCCTGTAAACATTTATTTCGCCCCTTTCTGCAGATTCTTCAGGAATTCCACCAAGTAAGTCTCACTGTTTTCGTTATGCACATACTGTTGATCGAATGTCTTTTCTTTTCCGTAGTACTTTTTATTCTTTTCCAGCAAGTGGAAATAATGACTATCTTCTACTTCACCTGAATTCCAGTAATACTTTCTCTTTGGGTATTCAGCTACCACCAATCTACTGCCATCCTCGAAATCATATTTGTAATAATTCACATCAATGCGATCATCGTGATACCACAATCCCCAGTCTTTGTAATTTCTGAGCCATTCCTTCCGTTGATCATTATTCTTGAGTTTTGGAAGTTCTGGCTGTTTCGGTTCTTCTGGTGGATTCATCACTGTATCCAGATCGTGAATATATCCGGCCAATGCTGCAACTAATATCTTCTGTTTCCGGAGCCTGATATCATTTTGACCGAATTCTTTCTCAGCCATCTTCAGATATGTCTGAGCTTTCTGATTTTCTTCCCTGGCAATATCGATATCGGTTTTCTCAGATACTTCTTCGTACAACTCCGGCTCTGGCTCTACCTCTTTCTCCACAGGATCTGATGGAATTCTCTCTTCAACTTCCAGCATTTTCTCTTCCGGAACTTCCACCTTCTCCTGTTTGTGCAAGTTCTTATAATGATTCCAACACTTCGCACATTCTTTCTGTCCTTCATGCTGATCTTCACGAGATGTTCCCCAATCCTGCCTCGGACAGGTGCCTTGATCTGGCGGACAATCCATATTCACATTCTCAACTGCCGGCTGCTGTTTATCTTGTGCGACGTCGCACACATCATCAAGCCATCCGCACCTGCTATTGCAATTCTGATTACATTCCGAACAACAGCTATAGTTCTCTGAACAATATGCAGCTGCTCCACATATTCCACTTCTACTTTTTCCGGTGATACATTTTGCCAGACCATGTTTCTCTTCCGGAAGAATCTCCGGATAATCCTCCACACACATCTGTCCAGGTACTTGCTCTGGAATCTGTTCTTCAATCTCTTCCGGTTCAGGATCTGGTGTGCGTATCCCACGAATTTCTCTTGCCGTCATATCCGGCTTCACTTCTTCCATCTGTTTATCATCGAGATATAACATTTCCTGCAGCTGACTTTTCCCAAAGTTTATATATTCTTCTGACAGTATCGGTGTATTCCCATTCTTGGAAAATTTATCGTTCATTGCCATCCATCTGGATGCTGTCGATCGTTTAATACCGTAATTATCTTCTGCAAATTCCCATATCGATTTATATCCATCTTCCAGGAATAAACTTTTATCTCTGATCAGCTTCAAGTAAAATCCTATTGCCACAAAGTCTCTCGACATGTTCTGTAGCTTCTCCTTGATGATATCTTTCGTTTCTGTGTAATTAAGCTTTTCGTACCACCTAATTTCCTCCATCTTTCTTTTCCCTTTCCCACATATCGTGCAAAATCTGTACACGAATCGCTATCCACAACACCAGATCAATCACATCACACTGTCTTCCATATTTCTCAATCACAGCATCCTTTGCTTCGTTGAACTGCCTCATGTCATGTGATTTTGTGTAATCTCTGTATAACTTCCAACAATCGTTGTACATTGCTGTGACTCGCTTATCATATTCTTTCATATTCCACTCCTTTGTTACCGAATGTTACCGTTTTTAGTGCTCGTTACCAAAACACGGAAACCGTTATAAGCCTTGAAAACACTGTGTTTTCTGGACTTTTCGCCGTTCGGTTACCGAGTTACCACACATTTTCCCATGTAGGGGAACTTATTTTTCTCACTTTCACATATTTTTATCTTCCCTATAAGGGTAAAAATTGACTGGTAACTTGGGTAACGGGTAACTTTATTTGAATGGCAACTCCTCCTGCTCATACATTTCCATCGCCTCTACTGACTCAAATCCATCCTCATCCAGATTCTCATTCAGCTTCAGGAACACGCATCTTACAGGATTCCCGCCTACCTTTTTCACCTTTGTCATTCGTCCGCCCTGTGTCTCGATCAGACCTTTCCGGTCCGCCCATGACAGGAATGCTTTGTCAGAAAATCCACCATTTTTACATAGATCCTTGAATGCCTGATTGTAAATAATAGCTCTTCCTTCTTCCAGAATTCCCCACTGCTCAACTTTGTTTTCCGCATCAAATTTCTGCTCATTCATTGCAATCTTATCTTTCAAATACCGGTAGCAACGTTCATTATCACTAAGATCGTTCCTGTTGATCAGAACGGTTTTTGCCTGTTTGATTGTGATATATTCTCCGTCCCGGAACAAATAATCTGTTGCAACTTTATCTGCAGTAAGAAGGATCGCCAACGACAAGCTCTGCTTTTGCATTGCCTCATCATCCTTAAGCTCTTTCTGGAACTCCTTCTGCATCCGCTGCAGTTCTTCCTTGCCAATACTTTTCAATGCTTCTATGTATCGTTTTCCTGCCATGCCATAATTCTTCTTTACAAGCTCTGCAGTCTCTTGCGGATCTTCATAAACATTATCCTTGCATTCAACTTCCAGAATACGGTTAATCGCACCACCCTGAGACACGTATGAATTCAACGGACGTTCTCCATTGGTCAGAATGCAGTTCCGCCACCGATTCTCCCGGTTGATGCCAAGCTCCTTGTTTGATCGGCTCTTTCCTTTTCCGGAACACATGTCGTATACCATGCCTTCAAAATTATCCCGAATCCGGCTGCTGGTTTTACTGGTATCATCCAGAATCATTGGCAGATGGTTTAGCATATCTGCCTTTGCTTCCAATGCCACTTCTGTTGTCTTAAAGTCTCCGATATACGCTGATTCATCCGGATTTGCCCAGATTGATGCAGCAACCATAAGAGATACTGTTTTACCGCCTTCTGTTTCTCCCCAGAGATCTACGATAAACGGTAGTCCTCCCAGGAGACTAACCAGAACGCTCGCAAAAGATGCAGCCATCATAAATTTTATTTCCAACCGGCCGGACTTCCGGAGCTTCTGCATATGGCTCTGCCAGATTTTCCAGTTTCCACGCTCTGATACACTGTCATAGGTCTGACGGAACCGTTGATCTCCATCAAACACAATCTCCGTGTCGTAAGGAATAAAATCGTTCTGGATCCAACCAAGCTTACTGGTGGAGTACTGAACCTTGATATGGCTGTCGTTCATATTCTCCACATCTGACAGAAAACGTACCAATAGCTTTGCATTTTCCGATGTAACAGAAATGCCTCTTCCTGAAAGAGCTACGATCTTGCTGGCAGATGTCACCATTGTTTTAGGGACAATAATCTCATCCCACCGTCCATTTCGCTTATATGCGATTTTAATCTGCTCTTCGCCAGTCTCTAAGTTCTTCATACGTTCTATTGGAAGAATTGGATGATAGCACGCAACTGTTTCCACTTGACTGTCGTTCTGTGCGAATATACCATCTTCTCCGGCAACCCACGCTCCGCAGAACATGTTATTATATGGTCCTTCAAAGTTCGTCCACTTGTCCAACATTGCTATTGGCTTCTTGCGCTCCCGCTGCTTTGCCTCCCGATCCACTTTCTTGTATGCTTTTAACAACTCTTCGAACTTCTTCTTTACTCCAAGCTCTGCAGCTCGATCTGTCAGTGAAAGGATCATTCGAGCCTTCATTATCTCGTCTTCCTGATCGAATATCTCTAAAAAGATATCCTCCGCCAATATGCTATTACTATCCAGCCTTGCTAAAGGCTCCATGTGATCACCTTCTCTCTTCTAATATTTCCGCATGATATAATTCAAGCTGCAGTGCATTGTAACAATCACACCACGCATCTGATAATGGCTCTGACCGGTCAAGGAACTTCCGGTATATTGCTATCAGATCATTATTTAACTTCCGTTTTTGTCGGAATCTTTCTTCCTGCTTTTCTCGCATCAGCTTCTCTTTCTTTGCATGATACACGGCCAGGGATGACTTGAAAGATGGATCATATCCCCCGCCTAGCATCCGGAAAGCTTCCTTAAATGAAATACCATAAAACATCTCAGCAAAAGTAAAGATATCTCCATTTGCTCCACACCCGAAGCAATTAAAGTCTTTATCATAGATCTTCATGGAAGCTTCCCGATCGCCTTTGTGAAACGGACACTGAATAAAGCCTGACCGGTTCGGCTGCGGAAGTCCACATTTATTTAAAATGTCCCGCATACTATATGTTTGTTTAATCTCCTCACTGGTCATCTGGGGTCACCGCCCCCCCCTGAGAGGATCCGCATTATTTCTTTGCCGGTATCTTTTTTCTCACAGAATTCAAATCGGACATTGTATCGATCACGAATGGTACACAGGGATTTGTACAGCTGATTCCCATCAACCGCCTTAGCTGATACCACATACTTCTCTCGCTTACCATTCACCATGCGCCACCGGACTTCATGCTTCCTGGGATTCTCCCAGAACCACACATCTTCCAGACTCTTGATATCTGGACCATGCTCCACCAAAATCACAAGCTGTATCCCTGCATTGATTGCCTTCAGAAGCTCTCTCTTGAATCGTTCATGCTGCTGGCAGACATTTCCGCATAATTCCTGCAGATTCTGCTTCCGATCGATGATGAGCCTGGGGTTATCCAGACTCATATAATCGCCGACTAATAACTTACTCGAGAAATGCTTTACGTCGTTATCATCAAATGTCTTAATGATTTTACGAATAGCTCGCTGCTTTTCTCTTGTATCAATTTGTATATCCACTTACATCACTCCTAGTTAAATGGCAGTTCTTCATCAATGCCATCCGGAATATTCATAAATCCATCCCCTGCAGGTGTGGATCCTTGCGGATACCCATTAATGTGATTCTTATAAGCTCTTGTCTCGTTCATATCCGGCACTGCAGCATCAGCAACCTTGTCTACGCTTACAAACCAACGAAGCACCCTCTTCTCCATCTCTCTGCCATCATAGTAGTCCATCTGGGGACCATACACGCCGCCAACCAGTTTTCCTTTGAACTGCTGACCGAAATTATCTCCCCACTGCGTTGTGAATCCCTTGTTAGAATGTTCCACGCAGGTCAAAAATGTCTTAAATGAACGGCTACAGTCTCCATTCTCATCTTCTGTCAGAATGTATTGGGTTGCCTGATTTGACCATTTCTTGTCCGGACGGATATCATTCTTGAACGATTCTGCAAAATATCCCGCCTGCTTATCTCCTGGAGCGAAATCAAAGAACACAACAATCATTGGTTTATTGGTCTTTGACATTCGTTCCTCAACCTGTTTAATTACCAGTGTATGTCCTCCAAGCTCAACGGGAGTAAATTCTCCCTGAGCCTGTGTATTTTCATAATTATTCGGTTTTCTCATTTTAATAGTCCTCCAATGCTTTCATTACTTCTACAACATCGTTATCAATCTCCATCTGGTCAAATGCTCCCATTGGAGATTTTGCCGTACTATTGTTTGCCTGAGTTTCAAATTTATATGCTCCATCTACGCACTTACTAAGCAGCACTGTAGTGAACTTACTCTCCAGACAGATCTTGTCCAGCTTCTTCCCAGAGGTTTTGATTCTGGTAAACATATAACCGGCTTCATCGTGATCTGTCTGTGTATGTGCCGTGAAAATAATTGTCAGATCATCCCTGTATGTATATGCTTCGCAGACCAGATCCCAGACACACGCTGCAAGATCTACCCATTTGTCATAACCTTTTTCCTTACTCCGGCGCATCTCATCAGCTACCATCAATCCGTTGACCGTATCAACTACAATCACTTTTACTCCAGGACAAGCCTCTGCAATTCGTTTAATATACTGGCGGACAATATTTGCATCATCGCATGCCAGATAATTTTTATTTTCTTTGTTATACTGTTTTCTCCATCCCTTCCAAGAAAGTCCTTTCTTGTCAGCATCAATATAATATGTTGTCTTTGGATCTAAATTTCTCATAGATGTTGTTTTGCCGGATCCTGATTCTCCCATAATACAAATAACTTTACTCATTACATTCTTCCTCCTCCGTTACTCTTGATGACCATAAATCAGCGAAATGTAAAATCATATACAAGAGTGTTTCATTTCCCTGAATTTCGTATTTGAATGGTCCATACAATCCGTTATGCCACAGGATTGCTTGCTGTTCCTCTTCAGTGAGATCAATAAACTTAGATGCAATGGCAACAGATCTTACTTCGTGATCCACATACACGAGATCCCGATTAGATTTGTACGGCTGCGCTTCACTCTGCTTCGGCACTGGATCCGGATTTGCTTTTGTTGCCCGTCCTTTCAACATATTCGGTACATAATTTGCTTTTCCGAACTGCCCCATCTTGCCAAGATCGTGAAGAAGCGAAACGATAACGATTGAATTTCTGAACGATGGTATCGGGTATCCTAATCCATAAGCAATCTTTAATGCATTTTCATACACATTAAGACTGTGCTCAGCGAGTCCTCCTTCTTCTGCCAAATGAAATCTTGTGCTACATGGTGCAGTAAAGAAACCGTTTTCCTCCATGTGCTTGATCAGTTCCTCGATTCCAGCTCTTTTTGTGCCTCTTAAAAGTTCTTCTATCTTCTCTTTATACATTTATTCTTCCTCCTAACTTTCTTCTTTTCTCGCGATTATATATTTGTATTCTCCAACCGCGTATTTATCAAATACGGAAAGGATCTCATTTATTTTTTCTAAGCTATCAGCTTCAAAATATACTTTATCCGTATATTCATAACTTGAGTCATCGTCTCTATAGACTCTTGTAATTACTACGTTCCACATCTCATACTCTCCTACTCTTTGTCATACACCACTTGCTCTGCAGCCTTTACGATCAAAAGACTTGCAATCTGCTTAAGTGATAAAGTTGATTCATTATAAATCTCTACCAGTGCGTTATATGCTTCCGGTGTTACTTTAACCACCATCTGATCATCTACCGGCTGTTTCCTTCTGGCCGGAATATGTATCTTTCCATCACTCATAGCTGTTCTCCTTCTGCAATACCGGGAAGTCTTTTAACATCTTTTCCATCCACTGCTCCACATCCCGATCGCCAAGTCCGATGATATCTTCTCCCAGAACCAGTCCAAAGATCGCATCGCCGGCAATCATGCAACCATGCTCCTCAACCCCATAGAATGTAGAAGCTACCGTATTGTAAGAAAGTCCTTTGATCAATCCTTCTTCATCGACCAGCATGATTACCGGAGCTTTAAAGTAATCCCACGTCTTTTTTGTCTTCACGGTCTCAAAATATCCGCCGACTGCCTGCTGGATAGATCTGAAATCCTTAAAATCTACATTGACGATAGAGATCTTATTATCCGTTGTAATTTTCAGCGTCTTCATCTTTTCTCCTCCGCCTGTTTAATGGCTTCCTTTGTAATACTTACCAGAACTTCCTTTGCCAGTTCTTCTGGCATATGTCCGCGAAGTGATCTATACATTGCCGCTGTAACTCCTATATATTCCTTTATCAGTTCTGCTCCTGATCCAAGTAGTTCTACCTGGCATCCCGTTATTCCGCTACAAACGGACTGTGATGTTGCTTTAATCATTTGACTAATTTCCTTTCTTCTCATATAATATAGTTGACTAATTTTCTGAGCGCCCAAAGCTTGCCGGCTTATACGGGTGCTCTTTTTTAATTTCTTGCAATGTTCTCACCCCCCTTCACCTGATTGCATAAAAGTTGATCACACACGCTCCTAATACCGTGATCAGTATCAGCTCTATCGCAATAGTTAATCTCCAACGCCACAGTCTTAAATTTTCACATTCATCTTCCAGGCGCTTGATCTGCAGCTTCGCCACCAGTGGTGTTTCCGGTTTTAAGTTCATACTGCTTGTCCACTCCTTTCTACCGCCTAAGCGGTTTTCTCAATAGTGTAGGTGATTTCCACCTTTTCCTGTTCCTCCAGTAGAGATATCAACACTTCAATGATTTTTTTCATATCCAGTTCCATACTCGCCACCTGCTTTCTATCTCCTTGGTTTATGTTTATGTATCACTGTTTGTACTTGTTGCATCTTTCTCCGATCTCTCCTATACTCTAAATACAAGCACTGCCATGCTGAGTATTTACGAAAGGAGACTAATATGACATTCGATGTTACTTGGACAATTACTGCAATTATCGCAGTAAGTTCTTTCTTATCACCTATAGCTGTTGCAATTATAAACAATATGCACAATACCAAAATGAGAAAAATCGAACTTGAGCACGATGAATATATTCGATGGCTGAATTTTCAACAGTCCACTATTATAAATCAATTCAATGTTTACTATTCCGACAAGAAAAACGCTTTCGCTGATTTTTCAAATGCTGCTGGACAATTTTCATTCGCCAAAGAAGAAGAGCGTGAATATAAAATGCTTCAATCATCTGCTCATACTGCCATGTTGTATTGTAATAAGTCTAACTATGATTTACTTTCTGACTTTCTTGAATACATCGATAATATTTTCGGTAGCGGTTATACTAAAGCCGAACGTGATGACTATACTAAAACTCTTACATCTGTAATTACTTCTCTTAATGAAGAACTTGCATCAACCAAGCCAATCATACAGAGAAAACCCGGTGAAAACTAATGCTATGAATAGAACCCATACAGGATATACTTTGTCATTGGGTTCTATTTTCTTCATAATTCGCACACATAAGGCCCCCAGTATCCAGATTCCTATCGTAATTAAAACCTTGTAACGCATTCTACTTCCTCCCTTCTCCTGAACCTGTTTCATCTGTTGCAAATAAGTAATCTAATGTTTTGTCTGGGAATGCTTTTCGCTTGATTTCTACCATTTCACACAACTTAAATTCTGTTACCCCTCTGAACTTCAATTTCAAAGTTTCATAATTTATTCCTGTCAGTTCAGATAAGCTTTTAATAGACAATTTCGCTCTTCCCATTTCTGCATTTAAATTTGAAAACATTTTCACTCTCCTCTCGTTATTACCCTGTGGGGTAGTTCGTGATTATAATATAAACGTTGCAGGGTAATTTGTCAACCTCTAAATTGTATTTTTTTACTTTGTGGGGTAATTTTTTACTTTACAAAGTCTATTTTATATGTATAATTAGAAGTAACAGGAGGTACGCGATATGTCATTTACTGATAAATTAGATGCCTTAATGGCTGAAAAGGGAATAAATAAATCCGTCCTATCCAAAGAATCGGGAATTCCATATACAACCATAGCGGGGTTTTACACAAAAGGAACTGATAATGTAAAACTTTCCACGTTAAAAAAACTTTCCTCTTATCTTGGATGCACTATTGATTATTTGGCAGACGATGAACACGATGAGCCAACTACCCTTGCAGCTCATTTTGACGGTGAAGAATACACTGAATCTGAGCTGGATGAAATCAGACAGTTTGCTGAATTCGTAAAGAATAAACGAGCTAAGTAATTTATAGGACAGCTTATCTGATATACTCGAGCGGGAGGTGTTTGTATGAATATATATGAGAAGCTACAGGACGAAGCCTGCAAAGACGGTATATATGTTATTGATTATCCTTTTAAAAGCAAAAAAATAAAGGGATTATATTGTGATGGTACCATTGCTATCAAAGACAATATAGATACAACTACAGAAAAAGCGTGTGTTCTGGCAGAGGAACTTGGTCACCACTATACTTCTGTTGGTAATATTATTGACATGGAATATACCGGTAATCGAAAACAAGAGCGCCAGGCACGGCTCTGGGGATACAATCGAAGTATCGGACTACTCGGTCTGATCAGAGCCTATGAACACGGTTGTAAAGATAAATATGAAATTGCAGAATATCTGGATGTTACAGAAGAATATCTGGAAGACTGCATTGACTGTTACCGGGATAAATACGGGGAATACAAAACTGTAGATAACTACACAATTTATTTTATCCCTAACTTGATGATATTAAAAAAATTATAACAAAAGGAGAATTTTTATGAAAAAAATCACTGTATTGTTTTTTTCGATTCTCACATTGAGTTTAACTTTTAATGCTTGTGCAAAAAGTTCTCATGAGAGTGCTCAATCTTCAAAAAGTAAAACAAGTCAGACCACCTCTCACACTAAGACTGTTAAAGAAAAACAATCAACTTCAAAACAAAAAGTAGTCCCAAAAAGTAAACCTAAAACAGAAGATGAATTTGCGACAATAGACCAATTTATAAATCTTTATAACGGTTCGGCTTCTACCCCAATCACAGACATAACTGATATGGATATTCATGGTTCGGATTATCAAACAGAATTTAGATTACATGCCTATGATAACGCTGTTGGGAAAAAAGGTACAATTGCTGGATCCCCTATAAGCATTGTAAATTATGGAAATTTCAATAATGATTGCATTCGAATATATGTAACAGCTGCTTCTGATGATATTGCATTAGAAATCTACACTACAACAATTCACATCTTTGATAGCACAATTACTGACGAGGATATCATGAAAGAACTTGATTCCGCCAGTATCTATCTTGGAGAAAGTGGATGTATAGGTGGATATGTTCAAGGATGTGATATAATGCTAGATTGTACTAAAATTAAATTTACTAATTAGATTTTGATTCATCCAGTATCTCTAACCATAAATATATTGCCCTCTTGATACTTATGCATTTGTATGGCGGAGATATCTGATTGAATAAACAAACTCTGGAAAAACGAAATATTTTGAAACAAATAACACGAAAGGAAAATACGTATGAAAAAGAAAATTGTAGCACTGATGCTTTCCGTAGCACTGGCAATGTCTTTTACCGCCTGTGGCAATTCAGACACTTCTAAAGCTGATACCAAGAAAGAAGAAACTTCTAAAGACGGTGGAACACTTAAAGCTGAGAAAAATATTCTGAGTGTAGAAATTACTCTTCCAGCATCACTGGTTGAAGATGATTCAGCTACTCTTACAGACGAGGCAAAATCTGCCGGTGTAAAGGAAGTCACTAAAAATGATGATGGATCCATTACCATGAAAATGACAAAGAGCGCTCACAAAAAACTTCTTAACTCCATTAAGGAAAGCGTCGATCAAAGCAATGACGAAATGCTTTCAGACAAAGAAAATTATCCTTCTTTTGATTCTATCACTTACAATGATGATCTTACTGAATTTACTGTTAATGTCGATTCGTCTCTTTATGGCGGAATGCAGGGTTTCGCTGCTCTTGCATTCTACATGGAAGGAAATATCTATCAGGCATTAAATGCAGTTCCTGAAGATCAGCTTAAAACCGTTGTGAATTTTGTCAACAAAGATAGTGGAGAAGTTATTGAAAGCGGTGATTCTTCAAGCATGGCGAACTCACAGTCAGATTCAGAAACTATCGCACAATAACAGTAGTTACAAATAAAAACGCCCCAGTGTTACCAGCACTGGGGCATTGAGAAAACTATACTTTGCAAGGAACTTGCGGTATAATCCTCTCCCTCACAGAGACTATTATATCACAAATTCCTGGCACCGTGTAGGTGTTATTTTTGTACCCATTTTTGCGTAACATTAAAGAAGGAAAGGTGATATGATATGACGACTAAAGTTGAACGCTGTGCAATCTATATCCGTGTATCCACTACCGAGCAAATGATGCACGGCAAATCGCTTGAAGCACAAAAAGAATATCTTACCAATTATGCCCGAGAACACAATATGGCCGTCGTTGGCATATATGCTGATGAAGGGAAAACAGCCCGTAAAGAGCTCAAAAAGCGGAAGGCTATACATTCTCTGCTGCAAGACGTAGAAGCCGGGAAGATCGATGTTATTATCTTCTGGCGTATCGATAGATGGTTCCGTAATCTATCTGATTTCTATAAGGTGCAGGATATTCTTGACAGTCACAACGTCCGCTGGATCAGTACCAGTGAACCAGGCATTAACATGGAAACCAGAGATGGAAGACTGCAGCTTAATGTGGTTCTGTCGATTGGCCAGAACGAAGTTGATACCACCAGCGAGCGTATCAAATTTGTAAATGAAGCATCTATCAGAAACGGTAAATTAATTTTCGGCGATGTGAATATGGGATATGGCTATAAGTCAGGTATCGTTGATGGACAGAAGCGCATGGTTAAGGATCCTGATCGAGAACATGTCGTGGATGCATTTTATAAATATTTCTTCAAGCATCAAAATAAGTGCGCTACGCTCAGATACATACAAGAAACCTATGATCCTGATTTCAGTTTCGGAATCATGAGGACGCTTCTTTCCAGCGAATTCTACAAGGGCACCTATCGAGGATTTCCTTACTGTCCTGCATATCTTACTGAAGATGAGTGGAACAAATTGCAGAAGATACAAAAACGAAATGTTAAAGCTACGCCTTCCGGCCGCATCTATCTGTTTGCAGGAATGATTCGATGTCCCGTGTGTGGTCAATTGCTATGCGGTACCGGGTGTTCGTCCATCATCAACAGGAAAACCGGTGCTAAAAGAACTTACTGCTATTACCGATGCAACAGAGCTATGATCGATCACATATGTTCTTACAGACACAGATTGAGCCAGAACCTCGTTGAGAATTATCTACTTGATAACTTAGAGGATGAATATAAAAATTATAAAGTAAAGTGCGAGAAAATTGAAAAAGAGAAAGAGAAGCAAAAGAAAAAGCAATCTCCCGAGAAATTAAGAAAGGAATTGGACCGTCTTAATTTCCTATTTCAGAAGGGGCGGATTGATTGGGATTATTACAACGAAGAGTATGGACGCATCGAAAGTGAGTTGAATGATCTGCAGAGCGCTCTTCCGGAGCCAGTGACGAATTACAGTTACCTTGAAGAACTATTGAATACAGATTTCCGGACCATGTATGATCAATTATCACAAGAAAATCGCAGAGCTTTCTGGCGTTCCATCATTCAGGAGATTCATGTGAATGAAGACCATGCCATAATCTCCGTCGATTTTCTGTGATGCGTCTTTTACTAACTATACTGTTCCATTTGGCGCCGACAAGACCATGACTGCTGTCCTTTCCGGAACAGCCGACATCGGATTTATGGGATCAGAAGCTTCCATTTATACTTATAATGAAGGGGCTCATGATTATGTCGTGAATTTTGCACAGCTCACTCAGCGAGCCGGAAACTTCCTAGTTGCCAGAGAGGATATTAAAAATTTTAAATGGGAAGATCTGAAAGGCAGAAAAGTTATTGGCGGGCGGAAAGGCGGCATGCCTGAAATGGTATTCGAATATATCTTAAAGCAGAATCACATTGACCCAGCCTCTGATCTTACAATTGACCAGAACATTGATTTCGGTTCTACAGCTGCAGCCTTTGCTGAAGAAAAAGCAGACTATGACTTCACGGTAGAATTTGAACCAGGCGCAACCAACCTTGAAAAACAAGAAAAAGGATATGTTGTAGCTTCTCTCGGAACTGACAGCGGATATGTCCCATACACCGCATTCTCTGCAAAGAAAAGTTACATCTCCCAACATCCGGAAATCATTCAGGGATTTACCAATGCTTTGCAAAAAGGTATGAATTATGTGGCATCTCACACTCCGGAAGAAATTGCTCAGGTAATTGCGCCTCAGTTCAAAGAGACGACACCGGATACCATTACAACCATCGTATCCCGTTACTATGAACAGGACACATGGAAGAAGGATCTAATCTTCCGTCAGGAAAGTTTTGATCTTCTTCAGGATATTTTAGAAGATGCCGGAGAACTAAAAAAACGTGCTCCGTATAAGAATCTTGTAACGACAATTTATGCCGAAAAATCCGCAAAAGCAGTTAAAGATACAACGATTTCACATTAATCACAAAAATAATGTTGCAACCATTTCTTTGGTTTGCAACATTATTTTTGACTCTGTCTTCTCCTATTCTCTCTCTGTATCCAAATGCTCTTTCACATAACCACTGACTTTATCTCTCGGCATCTCCATCACCACCGCCAGTTCCCCATACAGGAACTTTTCAGCACTGGACATATATCTCTCATCGATATTAATCGTCTTTTTCCCTGCCTGGATTCTTTCTTTATTTCTCCCATAAGATGTCTTGATCAATGAAACCCATTCTCTGCACTGATTGTGTAATAACGCATTTTTGTACATTGCTTCCCGCTGCTTTTCATTCGTCACACCGATTGTATCAATCTCCGACATCTCTTTGATCAGATTCTCTGCTTCTTCTTTTGTAATTAACTGTCTGATCTGCTCCCTCTTGTTGTCAACCGGTGTATAGACCGTTCCGGCTGCATCATATACCGGTTTTAACGTATAATACTCTTTATCCGAACTGCCCATATCAATCTTTCCAATATTTACCACTTCACAGACGCCCTCCTTATAATGCGCCACATAATCTCCTATTCTGAACATTTCTGCCTCCTGTTCTTAACACTTCTCTCATGGTAACTTCTGCAGACGTATGACAACGCTAAAAGGGCGCACAATCCGAAGTTATATCGAACTGCACGCCAACTTTTCTGGTATCGTATTATGAAATTTGTAAACGCGCTGACATAAACTCTTGATATAGCTATTATAACATAACTCTTGATATCAGTGTCAACCAACGTGAAATTTTTTATGCATTTCTTCTTTAAATTCTTTTCTTTTGAACATGATAAGTCCAATCATCAGCAGAAAACTACAGCCGATACAGATGACAGACGGAGTTCTGTAGCGGATCACCCCTGTCATGAGCAGTACGAACGGCAGTATCATCGAATATACCGACGCCATTACATAATATATCATATACTCTCTTGGTGATAATGACCGTATTCGGGATATGATCAGCATTACAATCTGGATCAATAGGCAGATATTCGGAATTCCGATATTTACCGACCATCCCCTCCATCCGGTTCCCAGATCCCATAACACGCAGATGCCGGACATGATCAGAAGCTGCCACGCCGCATTCTTCAACAGGTTAAAGCGCTTCACATACCCAACTGCCATCGTAAACCACATTGTTGCACAGCCGGACGCTACATATACCGACCAGTGTACCCCAGGGGATATGATGATATCGGTCATCATACTGAGCACAATTGCTGCAATACAGCAGAATGTAAATATCTGCAACACTTTCTTCCCTTCGTAATTTGCTTTTGCATCCTCCGGAAAATCCGCTTCTGTAACCGTAACCTGTACGCCGAGTTCTGTCAGTATCCGGTAAAAATTCCTCTGGATATTCGTACTGTCATATCTTGATGTAAAACTGAGTGAAAGTGTATCCTTAAAAGAACAGATACATAATTCTGTCCGGTTCGTACTGGTATACACTCCGAATTTTTCAATATAGTCCGCATAATCTTCCGGCATCTTTACTACACTCATATTAGAAAGCACAGCCGTCACTTCCTGCTCTGCCATCTTAGCTCCTGCACGGATACACCGGTTCTTAAGTTCCAGAGGTGCCCACTTTAAAATTTTATGCTTTTCTATTGCAATCAATTCATTCATCCGACCTGCCATATGTTCCTTAGACAGATTCTCCCGAAAATATATCTTAACTGCTTCCAGTACATCTTCAAACGAATCTTTTTCTTCTCCAAACTGATATCCCGGTTCTATATAACCAAAGAAATTCAGCATCGAATCGGATGGAAATATCTTTCTTAAATTCACCGGAACCATCAGTATGACCGGCTTTTTTTCCTGTATCCGGCTCATTTCCTCATGAATTGCACATATGAATGCCGTCGTTAAAAGCACCGACATGGATACTCCCTTTTCCCTGCTGATGCCCAAAAGTTCTTTTACCGGCACAGTCGCCTCATTGACTTGCAGTTCTTCGTATCCCTTTCCGTTCTTTTTAATCTGAAATGCCTTGATCTTCTTCTTTTTCTTTCTTGGAAAATCCGGATCGTAATAACGGCTGAAGCTGTCATCCTCCTGATCCTTTACCGTCAGATACTGATCTGATAATTCAACCGGTTCAAGTTCATCCTTATGAACCAGATGCAGATAATTCTTCACCAGTTCCCGCAAGAATTCCGTCGCGCCGGTTCCATCAGTCAGTGCATGAAATACTTCAAAATTAATCCGTTTTTTATAATAGGTCACTTCGAATAGAAGCGTCTTTTTATCCCGTACATACAGACTGCTGCATGGTTCTTTATATTCTTTTCTTACTATCGGTCTTAATTCGCTTTTCTCCAGATAGTGCCAGAACAAGCCTTTTCTCATGACCGACAGGAATACCGGATATTTCTCAATTGTCTGATTCAGTGCCTCCTGCAGGACATTTTCTTCCACTTCTTCCTTCAGTTCACAATAGAACCGGAATACTCTGGTATCTTTCGGACTGCTGGCAGCAGAAAATAACTTTGCTGCATTATCCAGACTTCTCCAGTAAGCACGTTTTTGTTCAAACACTGCTTTTCCCCCTTCTCTCTCCCGCTGCTATTCACCATCCGCCGGATTGACATTCTTTTCGCTTTCCTTCTGTCCATAGCTGTCAAGAAAGCGGTTAATAATCGCGAAGCTCTCCTGCACATGGTAATATTTTACCCCCAGTGCAAAAAATCCGTGAAGTGCATCCTGAATCCGGTGAATCTCCACCTGATTTCCGGCTTCTTTCAGACGCCTTCCATACTCTTCCCCTTCATCTCTGAGCGGATCACATTCTGCTGTTAAGATCAATGTATCCGGCTGGTTACTGTAATCCGTTTCCATCAGAGGTGCAAGATATTTACTCCTCTTATCTTCTTCTGCCGAAGCATAAAAATTAATATAATCCCTCATCTTTCCAGCTGTCAGAAGATACTCTGTTCCATAGCGTCTGACTGACAGATACGGGGAATTCTCACTGTAATCATTATTCACTGCCGGATAGATCAGAATCTGTCTCTTTGGCAGAAATTCTCCCTGATCTCTTGCCATCAGTGAAACAGCTGCTGCCAGATTTCCGCCTGCGCTGTCCCCGATCAAAGTGATCTTGTCCGGATCTGTATTCAAAATGAACCGGTTCGTAAACATAGCCTTTGCCGCCATATAACAGTCATAGAAACCTGTCGGAAATGGATATTCCGGTGCCAGTCTGTACTCTACCGATACAACAATATGATTTGTTGCCGATGCCAGACGGGCACAGATTCTCTCATAATTGTCAATACTTTCCGTTACCCATCCGCCTCCGTGAAAGAACAACAATGCCGGGAGATCATCTTCCATCTTCTCTCCCGGAAGGAATATCCTCACCGGGATCTGATGATCACCATTATAAATCTTATAATCAATCGTCTTATAAAAGATTTTCATTGGATCGATTGCCTTTAAATTTGCCAGATGCCTCGAGGCTTCTACTTCAATGCCGTCAAAAGACAGTGCTTTCAATACTCTTCTCATGGATTTATTAATCGCCATACTACTTCCTTTACCTGTAACTTTTCTTTCTGATTTTCCTTATCTGATATATCCTTCTTCATACGCTTTTGCCTTATTAAATGCATATAATTCTGCAAATGTCGCCTCCCTGTACGGATTTACATAGAATATCCCAACGATTCCACAGGTAATTGCAGACAGTAATATCCATCCGATAAATGACAGATCCAGAATAAATGTCTCCATCTTCTGCCCGTCCATCATACGCTTACTGATCTGAAATGCTTCTTTTCTGTCCATTCCCGGATTCTCTGCAAGAATGTAAGGGATCATCAGATATTCATAATGTTTTACAATTCCCGGAATAACGAAAAGCAGCGTCCACAAAGATGTAAACAGATTTTTCAGGAACATCGCCAGCACAACATTCACATAATGTCCGGAACGGAATGCATCAAATATGGTTCCGACTGTTGGATTCTCTGTCTTATTGAGAACAAAGAACCTTTTTCCGCCTACTTCCAGAAGACTTCCCACAAATATCTCCAGTGCCAGAATTATGAGAGTCACTATAATTGCTGTCATTGTAATCGCCAATCCGGCAAACAGATATCCAAATCCATCTGTTCCATACAAACTGTTCTGCGAAGCACTGCCTCCGGCTCTTCCTCCATTCACACCACTTAATCCTGTGATAATTCCCATGATCACGGCTACAGCGACACATGACCAGTAATTCTTTTTAAATGCAATCCTGCCATTTGTTTTCAGTCTGTCTCTTGTCCAACTCATATCATATCCTCCTTGTCTATTCTTTTGTTATGTCTGCATTCTGAATCTTTTCATTCAGATCATTCAGATATACCCAGCGCTCCATCTTTTCATCCAGCGCATTCCCTGTCTCTTCTTTTTTCTCCATGAGTTCCCGTAATTTCACTGAATTAGTCGCATTAGCTGCAATCTGTGCATCCAGCGTCTCGAGCTTTTCTTCAAGCTTTGCAATATCATCGTCGATGGTCTCAAACTCCCGCTGCTCTTTATACGTGAACTTAAGTTTCGGTTTTCTCTGCTTCCATGTATCTTTGGAAGAACTTTCCCCTTTCGTTGATTGTTCTTCTGTTGCTGCGGCATGTCCTTTCAATGACATCTCCGTATCCAGACCTTCCAGTTCTTTCCGAATCAGATAATCAGAATATCCTCCCTCAAACTGGCGAACTTTCCCATCTCCTTCAAAAGAAAAGATACGGTTCACGATACGATCAAGGAAATACCGGTCATGAGATACTGTTATGATAATTCCGTCAAAGTGATCCAGATAATCCTCCAGAATGGTCAGTGTCTGGATATCCAGATCATTCGTCGGCTCATCCAGGATCAGCACATTCGGCGCACTCATCAGCACACGCATCAGATACAATCTCCGCTTTTCTCCTCCGGAAAGCTTCTCGATTTTCGACCACTGCATGGCTCCGTCAAATAAAAAACGCTCCAGCATCTGTGATGCCGTGATCTTTCCGTCAGATGTAGTGACATATTCCCCCACTTCTTTCACATAGTCGATCACTTTCATGGACGCATCCATATATTCGTTCTCCTGCGAGAAATATCCAATCCGGATAGTCTGCCCGATTTCTATTGTTCCACTGTCTGGCCTCACGATCCCATTGATGATCTTAAGAAGTGTTGTCTTGCCACAGCCGTTCGGACCGATAATTCCAATGCGGTCATTTTTCAGGAATATATAGCTGTAATCACTGATCAGCTTTCTGTTACCATAAGATTTGCTGATATTCTCCAGCTCGATCGTCTTATTTCCCATACGGGATGCTACGGAATCCAGTACCACTCTCTTTTCTTCCTGAATATCCTTGATCTCCTGCATCGCTTTGATCCGGTCAATATGTGCTTTCTGCTTCGTGCTTCTGGCTCTTGCACCTCTTCCCAGCCATTCAAGTTCGGTGCGGAGAAGGCTCTTCCTCTTCCGTTCCGTAGCCAGTGCCATATCCTGACGCTCTGCTTTCAATTTAACAAATTCGGAATAATTTCCCGGATAACTGTATAGCTTCCCCTGATCCACTTCCACGATTCTTGTTGCCACACGATCCAAGAAGTAACGGTCATGCGTAACCATCAGTATTGCCCCTCTAAAGCCGATCAGATATTCCTCCAGCCACTCTGACATTGCATTGTCCAGGTGGTTCGTCGGCTCATCTAAGATCAGTATGTCAGCCGGTGTCAGCAGTGCATTGACCAGTGCAATCCTCTTCTTCTGTCCGCCGGACATATGCTCTACTTTTTCATCATAATCATAGAACCCCAGCTGATTCAGCATAGATCTTGCATCTGCCTCGATCGTCCACTGGTTCAGTTCATTTACATTATCTGCAATTGCTGCGCGAAGAACTGTTGTTCCCTCTTCGAATTCCGGTGTCTGCGGAAGATAGCAGATCTTCACCTGCTTTCCCATACTGATCTTTCCTTCATCATATGGTTCGATTCCTGCAGTCACTTTTAACAGCGTAGACTTTCCCATCCCATTGATTCCGATCACACCGATCTTCTCATTTTCATTGATACTGAATGCAACATCATTCAGAAGAACACGGTCTGTATAAGCCTTTGTAATATGTTCCATCGTAAGTAAATTCATACGTTTGTTCTCCTTCATGTATCTTTCGGATACTTTTATAAGTCAGAAAAGAGACCGGAAACACCGATCCCTTTTCGTTCTCCACTTTCTATTATATTTTACAGAAAGATATATTTCAATATGAATAATACCGCAAGTACATACATTAATGCGCTGATCTTCTTTTCTTTTGCCTTTCCAGTCATCAGATTCAGGATCACGTAAGAAATCACTCCCATAGAGATACCTTCTGAGATGCTGTAGAAAAATGGCATAGCCAGAATACAGATGTAGCATGGCAGTGCTTCTGAAAAATCATCAAAATCAATGTGCGCCACATTTGTCAACATATAGAATCCCACTACGATCAATGCCGGTGCTGTTGCAAACGATGGAATTGCAAGGAAGATTGGTGACAGGAACAACGACAACCCGAATAAAATGGCTGTTGTTGCGGAAGTCAGCCCGGTTCTTCCTCCTTCAGATACGCCTGATGCACTTTCCACGAACGTGGTAGTCGTTGTTGTTCCAAGAACTGCTCCGACGGTTGTTGCAACCGCATCAGCCATCAGTGCCCCTTTGATATTCGGAAGATGTCCTTCTTCATCTAACATACCTGCCTTGGTAGATACACCGATCAATGTTCCGATCGTATCAAACATATCAACAAATAAAAATGCAAAGATAACGACAATGAAATTCAGGGAAAATACTCCGCTAAAATCAAGTTTACCAAATACCGGCATGATACTAGGGATTGAAAATCCACTGCTAAAGTCCGGAAGCAGACTGTAGAATCCAATCTCCGGATCCGGCACATAGATACCTGCCATCTGGCAGATAATTCCTAAAATCCATGTGAGCAGGATTCCCCATAAAATATTTCCCTTTACATTCTTAATTACCAGAATTCCTGTAATTCCCACACCGATCAATGCAAGAAGAACCGTGATTCCCACGTTATTCATGGATGCTTCCACACCTTTTGCATTGTTGTACCCATCAATTGAGAATAACTCCAAAAGCGTAGAACCTCCCACTACGATATTTGCATTCTGAAGTCCGATAAATGCGATGAACAATCCGATGCCGACACTGACTGCAGACTTCAGATTTTTCGGGATTGCATTGAAGATTGCCTCACGGATATTTGTAAGCGAAAGTACGATAAATACGATACCTTCTACAAAGACGGCTGTCAGTGCAACTTCCCACTTATACCCCATTCCGAGAACAACGGTATATGCAAAGTACGCATTCAATCCCATTCCCGGCGCCAGTGCAAACGGATAATTGGCAAAGAATGCCATCAGAAACGTACCGATCATTGCCGCCAGTGCTGTGGATGTAAAGATCGCACCGGAATCCATCCCTGTCGCAGACAGGATACTCGGATTGACCGCAAGGATGTACGCCATGGTCATGAACGTGGTGATACCTGCCATAACCTCGGTCCTGACATCCGTCCCGTTCTCACGGAGCTTAAATAATTTTTCCAACATGTTACTCTTTTCCTCCTTATACTCTCAACAACAAGATATTAACTATAACTTACTGTATTTCCCTTATTTTTTTTCTCAAAGCAAGTACCTGGTTCGGTGCTACAGACAACTCATCGATCCCCATCTGGATAAACTTCTCAGTCAGACTAAGATCAGCCGCCAGATCACCGCATAATGCGATTTTCTTTCCTTCCAGGTGGATATTATTGGCAATAATACGGATCATCTTAAGAAGCGCCGGATGATGTGTATTATAAAAGCGCTCCAGTCTGCTGTTTGTTCTGTCCATTCCGAGTGTCAGCTGTGTCAGGTCATTCGTTCCGATACTGAAGAAATCTGCTTCTCTTGCCAGCTCTCCACTGATCATAACCGCTGCAGGCGTCTCGATCATAACACCGATCTTAATCTCTTCATTGAACGGAATCTTCTCGTCTTTCAGTTCATTCTTTATCTTTTCCAGAATCAGTTTCGCCTGTTTTACTTCTTCCACATCCGTAATCATCGGAAACATAACCGACATATTTCCATATGCGGATGCACGTAAAATTGCACGGAGCTGTGTCTTAAATATCTCATCTTTATCCAGCGATACACGGATTCCCCTATAGCCGATCTCCGGATTTCTATCTTCTCCGAGTTCTAAACATTCTGCCTGCTTTTCGCCTCCCAGATCTGCGGTACGGATTACGACCTTTTTGGTGCCCATTGCCTCTGCTGCCAGACGGTATACCTGGAACTGCTGTTCTTCTGTCGGCAGCTTTGTCCCATTTTCGATATACAGGAATTCGCTGCGGAATAATCCGATTCCTCCGGCATCACTTCTCAGTACATTTTCTATATCTTCCCTGGTTCCGATATTTGCACAGACGTCAATCTTCTGTCCACTCTGTGTAATATTCTCTTTTCCCTTCAGACGTTCCAGATTCTGTACCTGGGTATGATTCTCATCCTGCTTCTGCTTCATCTTGGAAATCGTCGTATAATCCGGCTCAATATATACTTTTCCCTCAAAACCGTCGATGATGATCGTCTTGCCTTCGTATTCTTTTTTCAGGGATTCTCCCAGTCCGATCACCGATGGTATTCCTTTGGTTCTTGCAAGCACAGCCGTATGGGAATTGATAGTTCCATATCTGGTCACAAATCCAAGAATTTTGCTCTTATCAAACTTTACAGTCTCACTTGGATAAAGTTCTCCCGCAGCAAGAATAAACGGCTCATCCGTCAGCATCTTATCTTTCCATGTCCTTGCAAGAATCCGGAGTACTCTTGTCGATACATCCTTTACATCTGCCTCATGCCCCTGCACATAATTCTTATTACTCTTTGAAGCGCTTGCCAAAATATTTTCAACCGCATTTTTTACCGCATATTCTGCATTCAGCTTATGCTCAACAATAATACTTGTAATCTGACGGATGATCTCCTGGTCTTCCAGGATCATCTGCTGCATCTCAAAGATTGCCGCATTCGCTTCTCCGACGTCCTTCGCTGCCAGATCATACAGATCGCGTAATTCCTGCAATGCCTTCTGTCTGGCTTTTTGAAAACGCATCACTTCTTTTTCTACATCTTTGACATAGATCCTGCGGATTTCTTTTGTATCACGCTTATAAAAGGAAAGTCTTCCGATCGCAATTCCTTCCGATATCTTTTTTCCTGTCAATGTAATCATAGTTTTTCCAACCTTTTAATCCTTTGTTAGTTTGAACAATATTACTTTACACGTTTGACGTTCATTCGTCAAGTAGATTGATTTTTTGTACAAAAGCACAAAAACATTTCATATATCCATTGACGTATTTATCAATATATGCTAATCTGACAATAGTGTATTTTATAGTTTTCCTATATAAATATGCGATTTAATAATATTTTATGGAGGTATGATCATGAAAGGTACTGTAAAATGGTTTAACAACCAAAAAGGTTACGGTTTCATTTCTGACGCTGAAGGTCATGATGTATTCGTTCATTATTCAGGACTGAACATGGATGGATTCAAGACGCTTGAAGAAGGTCAGGAAGTGGAATACGAAGTTACAGACGGCGCCAAAGGACCACAGGCTGTTAATGTAACACCGCTCTAATCATAACGAATCTAAGTTTTTGATGTACTTTTTATATATTAAAATATAGCTATTTCAGATTTGAATATTTAAAAGAAATACATGACTTAATGCGAGAGATTACGAAAAAAAACCGGATAACAAATGTTATCCGGCTTTTTCGTACCTGTAATACTAATTCTGATTCTGTGGTCTTGCAATATTCAGTTGCAGATCCACACCAAATGGATTCACCACCACACCTGTCATTTCATCACCCATTGCTTCCGGAACTTTTACCGCTTCCAGCACTCCCATAGAATATCTTGTATCCGAATGGTTGTTCTGGAACTTCAGGAACTCCTGAACATCGGTAAATACCGGCAATAATACCTGTCCGTCATTCTTATTCAACACAGGCATTTTCTTCTCTTCCGTGACCGCAGTAATGAAGGTTGCATCCTGATAGTGCGCCATCAATTCTTCCTGAAGATCCTTCATATCTTCTGTAATCTTCATTTCTTTCTGCTTACGTGCTTTCTGCATGAAGTACATAGCTGTAATCTGGAAACTCGGATTCTCGATCGGTTCCTCTCCCGGTTTCTGCTCCGGTCTTCTGACCAGTTCTGTGAGTTGAAGCTTGATCTCTTCTTCTGTATCTTTTCCTACCCACATCCCATTCACTCCGGCCGGGAATAAACTGCTGTAAAATGAAAGCATGTATTTATTTTCAATATTAAATATCTTCAGAGGATTTCCCTCTTTCAGGAATTCCTGTCCGCCCTTCATGGCTTCTTCTTCAGAGAAGAAAATCAGCACCTGATCATCATAAGTCTCCGGATCGCACACTACGAAAGGCATTCTGGTACAATCAGACATCAATACATAGATGGCTTCTGCTTCCCTCATTTTCTTTAAAACATCACTTTTATCTACACCCATACTGTTCCTCTTTCATGTCTATTGGTTTGCACGATACGCTTCATCTGCACTGTACACATCAAAGCCGCTTCCTTTCAGAATATCAATTACTCTTGCCGGATCATCACTCTTTAATACTGCTGCCGCATCATCTCCATTTGCAAAAGCGTACATATATTCAATGTTTACTTCACCGTCCACGATCTGATGCATTGCTTTGCTCAATGAACCGGTTGCATGTGGTACACGAAGTGCTACTACATCTGTCAGCATCGAAGTAATCCCTACTTCCTTTAATGCCATGCGTCCCTTATGCGGATCTGATACGATCATACGCAGCATTCCATAATCAGATGTATCCGCAAGACTCAGTGCTACGATATTCACATTGCTTTTTGCGAGTACATCTAATACTTCTTCCAGACGTCCTTCTCTGTTTTCCAAAAAAACCGATAACTGTTGTACGGTATTACTTACGCCCATGTTATTTCCTCCTGTTTATAAACCTCTGTTATCAATGACACGTTTTGCCTTACCCTCACTTCTTTCGATGGTCTTTGGCTCTACGAGTTTCACTCTTACTGCAACACCGAGTGCCTGTTTTAAGACTGCCGCAACTTTATTCTTTAACTCATCCAGTTTACGGATCTCATCTGAGAAATATTTTTCATCCACTTCTACCATAACGGTCAACACATCCAGATTATTCTCACGGTCAACGATCATCAGATAATGCGGTGCAACTCCTCCACCGACAGAAAGCAGTGCAGTCTCAACCTGTGTCGGGAATACATTGACTCCGCGGATAACCTTCATATCATCGGTACGTCCTTTGAATTTTGAGATTCTCGGGAGTGTTCGTCCACATTCACAGGTAGAATGATCAATACTTGTAAGGTCTTTGGTTCTGTAACGAAGTAACGGCATACCTTCTTTGGCAAGTGTTGTGAATACCAGTTCTCCGATCTCTCCGTCTGCGCAATGGCTGTTATCAGCCGGGTTCAATACTTCCGGATAGAAATAGTCTTCATATACATGCATACCATTATGATGGATACACTCTAAAGCTACACCTGGTCCTGTAACCTCGCACAGACCATAGATATCAAAGCAGTTTACATCCAGGAGTTCTTCGATCTTCAGACGCATCTCTTCTGTCCATGGCTCTGCCCCGTTGATTCCAACCTTCAACTGGAGTTTGTCTACGATTCCGGCCTCATTGGCGGCCTCTGCAAGATACAGCGCATAAGATGGTGTACATGCAAATGCAGTTGCGCCAAAGTCTTCCATACACATCAGCTGTCTCTTCGTATTACCTGCTGACATCGGTATAGCCATTGCTCCAAGCTTTCTTGCTCCGAAATCCAGCCCCATGCCTCCTGTGAACAATCCATATCCATAACAGATATGAATGCGGTCTTCTGCTGTAAGTCCTGCCATCGTAAGACCTCTGGCCACACACTCGCCCCATACATCTACGTCTTTCTGTGTATAAGAAGCAAGGGTAAGTTTTCCGGTTGTTCCCGATGTTCCCTGAACCCTGACAATCTTATCTTTTGGAACAGCCAGAAGGCCAAACGGATAATTTGCTCTTAAGTCCTCTTTCGTCGTAAACGGAAGCTTACCAATATCCTCAATCCCTTTGATATCCCCTGGTTCTACTCCTATTTCATCCATTTTCTTACGATAAAATTCTACATTTTCGTATACATTTTTCACCTGTTTTACCAGACGATCGCTCTGCAGTGCAGTCATCTCATCTCTGCTCATACACTCAATCTTCGGATCTCTGATCTGTTCTTTCCAATCTTTCAGTGCTACTCTTGCCATAACCTGTTCCGTACCTCCTTATAAATGATAGCCAACGTCAAATGCTTTTTTATTAATCTCAATGGTTTTCGGAGGAACTGTCTTTTCAATCACTTCGTACCACTGTTCTTTTGTAAAATCCATATGCTGAGCCGCTACACCAAGCACGATCAAGTTGAACACTCTTGGATTACCGATCTTCTTTGCTTCTTCTGTTGCATTTACTGTATAGACTCTGTGTTCTTCTCCGAGTGTCTCAATAATATTTTCCGGATACTGTGCTGCCCCGATCACAACCGGCATCGGATCGATTCTCCAGTCATTGATGATCAGTGCACCATCCTTTTTCAGAAAATGTGCATATCTGAGTGCTTCCAGACGTTCGAATGCGATGATCACATCCGCCTGCCCCTCTTCTACGATCGGTTCTGCCACTTTATCCCCATATCTTACAAATGTTACAACACTTCCGCCACGCTGAGCCATTCCATGTACTTCGGAAAGCTTTACATCATAGCCGCCGGCAATGGCAAGGCCTCCTAAGATTCTGCTTGTAAGCAGTGTTCCCTGTCCGCCGACTCCGACGATCATAATATTCTTTGCTGCCATTATCTGTCACCTTCCTTTACTAACTCAATTGCGTCAAATTTACACAGGCTTGCACAAAGTCCGCAACCTGTACACATTGTATCATCAATAGAAATGGTACCGTCTGCATTCTTTGTCATAGCCGGACATCCCGGTTTCATACACATACCACATTTTTTACATTTGTCTGTGTGTGTCTGATATAACGGTTTCTTCGACTTATCCAAAAGAACGCAAGGTGTCTTTGTGATAATCACAGATACTTCATCTTTTGCGATTTCTTCTTTCACCGCTTTCTCTACTGCCTGGATATCCCTTGCATTGACTTCCACAACATTCTTCACTCCGATCGCGCGGCACAAAGCAGGAATATCGATTGCGTATGTCGGATCTCCCTGAAGTGTCTTTCCGGTTGCCGCATGATCCTGATGACCGGTCATACCCGTTGTAGAGTTATCTAAAATAATAACTGTTCCCGTTGCTTTGTTATACATCATATTCATAAGCGAATTGACACCGGTATGTAAGAATGTAGAATCCCCGATCACAGCGACCCAGTTCTTGATATATTCTTTTCCTTTGGCTTTTTCCATACCATGAAGACTTGAGATACTGGCTCCCATACAGATTGTTGTATCCACGACACTAAGTGGTGCAACTGCTCCCAGTGTATAACATCCAATATCACCTGCTGCATGTATCTTTAACTTATTCAGCACATAGTACACACCTCTGTGTGGACATCCCGGACATAAGATCGGTGGTCTTCCCGGTGCCTCTGCAGGTTTGCTGATGTCCAGTTCCTCTTTCAGGATTGCCTGACGGATCATATTCGCACTGTACTCTCCCTGTACCGTAAAGATTTCTTTACCAATTGCCTTGATTCCCCAAGACTTCACCTGTGTCTCAATGACAGGATCCAGTTCTTCTACAACGTATAATGTATCTACTTTCGAAGCAAAGTCCTCAATCAGCTTTCTCGGAAGCGGATTCACCAGTCCAAGTTTTAACACAGATGCTTCCGGAAGTGCTTCTTTTACATACTGATAAGGAATTCCACTTGTGATCACACCGATCTTTGTATCGTTCATCTCAACTCTGTTGATCGGAAGTGTATTTGCTGCCTCTGCCAGTTCCTGATTCCGTTTTTCGATCTCTACGTGACGGAGTTTCGCATTTCCCGGCATCATAACATTCTTGCGGATATTCTTCTCATATGGTTTATCTTCGATCTCTTTGCGTTCGTTTAATTCTACAAGTCCCTGTGAATGTGCAAGTCTTGTTGTCGTACGGTATACAAACGGACGGTCAAACTGTTCACTTAAATCAAATGCGATCTTAATAAATTCTTTTGCTTCTGCACTGTCTGATGGTTCGATCACCGGGAGCTGTGCCGCGCGAGCGACCATTCTTGTATCCTGCTCGTTCTGAGAGCTGTAAAGTCCCGGATCATCTGCAACAACAATGACAAGTCCTCCGTTGACTCCCATGTAAGATACGGTATATGTAGGATCCGCTGCCACGTTAAATCCCACATGCTTCATACAAGACATAGCACGTACTCCTGATACGGATGCACCGATCGCTACTTCTGTTGCGACTTTTTCATTCGGTGACCATTCGCAGTATAAACTATCTTTATATTTGACCAGGTTCTCACTGATCTCTGTACTAGGCGTACCAGGATATGCTGCCGATACCTTTACTCCGGCCTCATATGCACCTCTGGCGATTGCCTCGTTCCCAAGCATAATTACTTTTTCTGACATACTTCTCTTCCATCCTTTCGTGTAAGCGGCATTCCGTTTACGCCACCTTGTAATAGTATAACATAATACTTTCATGAGTTAAAGCATTGATTTGTCAAATTCCAAATTTTTCTGTCTTCGTTTCTTTTGTTTCCGGATTACTCTTTAAATATAAATACCGGCATCGGCGGACAGTTCTTCCGGTTATAGTATTCATTGACGATCACGGTATACTCTCTTCCCGGAAGTGCTTTTATGTATTCGAGAATCTTCTCTTTTTCTTCGAATCCGGTATCTCCGCCACTATAAATACACAGGCTCATCATACCACCGTGTTTCAGTATGCCGAGACCTTTTCCGATTGCCTCTATGCTGGTCTGGTATGTGGTTGCAAGTTTATGATCCCCGCCCGGAAGATATCCGAAGTTAAAACAGATCACATCTGTACTCTCTTCCATTGCATACCGGCCCATATGCTCATGTCCGTCCAGGATCAGTTCCGCCTGCTGCTCTTTTCCGTGTATCCTTAGTAATTCTCGCGTCGCATCCAGTGCTTCCTGTTGAATATCAAATGCAAGTACCTTTCCATTTTCTCCGGCAAGCTCACACAGGAACAAGGTATCATTCCCCTTTCCCATGGTCGCATCAATATAACATCCGCCCGCTTCTGCCTGTGAACGGATGATCTCGTGACACCAGTATGTGATCTGTGACTGTTTTATTCTTCCCATCTGTTATCTCTCTCCTAAAAATCAAACAATGACAGCTGGTTCGATGCCGGAAGATCCGCAAGGATTCCAAGATCAACCATCGTGTCAATAACGGTCTTACTTGCTTTTGTTCTCTGTCTGAAATCATCCAGCGACAGATAGGTCCCATCTTTTGAGGCTTCTGCAACTGCCTCTGCAGCCTTCTCTCCCATACCGTCAATGCTGGAAAGCGGCGGCATCAGTTTGCCATTTACGATCAGGAACTTCGTTGCCTGTGCTTTATAGATGTCAAGCGGCTCAAATTCGAATCCTCTTGCATACATCTCCTGAACGATCTTCATATCTTTCATCGTATCCTGTTCTTTTTTGCTGAGTGTCGCAGAACGACGATTGTAATCATCGATATAGTACTGAAGCTTTTCCTTCCCCTGACACATGATCTCATAAGAGAATGCATCTGCACGGATTCCGAAATATGCCCCGTAATATGCAAGCGGATAGTTGATCTTACAATATGCGATACGGTATGCCATCATGACATACGCCGCCGCATGCGCCTTCGGGAACATGTACTTGATCTGCTCACACGACCAGACATACCAGTCCGGTACATTATGCTCAGCCATGTCTTTTTTGAATTCCGGCCATTCCTTACATTTTCCTTTGGCAACCGTTCCTTTACGGACACGTTCCATAATAGTAAAGGATTCCTCGCTGTCCATTCCCTTGTTGATCAGATACGTCATGATATCATCTCGGGTACAGATTGCAGTAGAAATCGTTGCCTTACCGCTCCGGATCAGTTCCTGAGCATTATTCAGCCATACGTCTGTTCCATGTGACAGCCCGGAGATACGGATCAGATCCGAGATTGTATTCGGCTTCGTATCCACGACCATCTGGATAACAAAGTCTGTTCCAAATTCCGGAATTCCCAGACATCCGACCGGACATCCGCCGATATCATCTGGTTTGATCCCAAGTGCCGATGTATCATGGAATAGCGAAATCACCCCCTGATCATCCAACGGAATCTTGGTTGCATCAAAACGATTATCCGTCTCATTGTATTCATTGTCCATCGCCGGAGAGCTGATGTATTCCTCCAGCGTCTTGATCATGGTCGGATCATCATGTCCGAGAATATCAAGCTTTAACAGGTTGTGGTCGATCGAATGGTAATCGAAATGTGTGGTAACGATATCGGTCGTCATATCATTCGCCGGATGCTGTACCGGCGTAAAGGAGTTGATCTCTTCACCAAGCGGAAGTACGATGATACCGCCTGGATGCTGTCCGGTGCTTCGCCGGATTCCCGTACAGCCCTGTACGATACGGTCAATCTCACATTTTCTCTTTCCCTGTCCGTGTTCTTCGTAATAATTCTTTACATACCCAAACGCTGTCTTATCCGCCAGTGTACCAACCGTTCCGGCACGAAACGTCTGACCTGCGCCGAAGATGACTTCCGTATATTTGTGTGCATTACTCTGATAATCTCCCGAGAAGTTCAAGTCGATATCCGGTTCTTTATTTCCCTTAAATCCAAGGAATGTCTCAAACGGGATGTCGAAACCGTCTTTTGTAAGCTTTTCTCCACACACCGGACAGATCCGGTCTGGCATATCCCATCCGCAGCCTCCGGCAAACTTTCTGACTTCTTCTGACTCAAAGTCGCTGTAGTGACATTTTTTACAATAATAATGAGGACTTAACGGGTTAACCTCTGTAATCCCAGCCATGGTCGCCACGAAGGAAGATCCTACGGAACCACGGGATCCTACCAGATATCCGTCCTCCACCGACTTCCATACCAGTTTCTGTGCAATAATGTACATAACGGCAAATCCATTTGATATGATAGAATTCAATTCTCGTTCCAGACGCTCGGTAACAATCTCCGGCAAATCTTCCCCGTACATTGAATGCGCCTTGTTATAACAGATGTCACGCAGCATCTTATCCGAATCCGGGATGACCGGCGGACACTTGTCCGGACGCACCGGTGTGATCTTCTCCACCATTCCGGCGATCTTCACCGGGTTCTCAATGACAATCTCTCTTGCCTTTGCGGATCCCAGATATTCGAATTCCTCCAGCATCTCATCAGTCGTCCTAAGATACAGTGGCGGCTGACTGTCCGCATCACCGAATCCCTTCCCTGCCATGATGATCCTTCTGTATACCTCATCCTCCGGATTCATGAAATGTACATCACATGTTCCGACAACCGGCTTATTGAACCGTTCGCCAAGTGCCACGATCTTCCGGTTGATCTCTTTTAAGTCTTCCTCGTTCTGTACCTTCGTAATCTTCGGGCTCTCGATCATGAACTGGTTATTGCCAAGCGGCTGGATCTCCAGATAATCATAGAAGTTTACGATCTTTGCGATTCGTTCTTCCGACTTTTCATTCAGAATCGCCTGATAAAGTTCTCCCGCCTCACAGGCACTTCCCACCAGAAGTCCTTCTCTGTATTTCGACAGTTCGCTCTTTGGAATTCTTGGTCTTCTTGCATAGTATTTCAGATGGGACATTGAGATCAGGGTATACAGATTCACACGTCCCACTTCATTCAGTGCCAGAATGATCACATGGTATGACGGAAGTTTCCGGACAGCATCAGCATTGTTCTCTCCAAACTGGTTTAGCTTCGCCAGATCATAAATGCCTCTGTCCTTTAACATTTCCACAAATTTTACAAATATCTCCGCAGTTGCCCCGGCGTCATCGACCGCCCGGTGGTGGTTCTCCAGTGAAATATGGAGTGCATTTGCCACCACATTCAGCTTATACTTTGACAACGTCGGCAGAAGGATACGCGCCATCGACACCGTATCCACCGATGTGAAATCCGGCTGGATATCCTGATATCTGCAGTTTTGTTCAATAAAACTTACATCAAAAGAGGCATTGTGTGCGACCAGTGCCGCATCTCCTATGAACTCCAGAAATTGTGGAAGAACCGTCTCAATATCCGGCGCCCCCATAACCATCTGGTCGGTAATGCTGGTAAGCTGTGTGATCTGGAACGGGATCGGTACTTTCGGATTGACAAATGTACTGAATTTGTCTGTGATCACGCCATGTTCTACCTTTACCGCACCGATCTCGATGATCCTATCCTTGATTGGACTGAATCCGGTTGTCTCCAGATCGAAGACTACATAGATGTCATCCAGCGACTGCCCTTTTTCATTTACCGCTACATCAGTCAGATCATCTACCAGATATCCTTCCACACCATAGATAACTTTGAACGGATCGTCCTTATCCAGTGACTCAATATAATGATTTGCATCCGTGAATGCCTGAACTACACCATGATCCGTGACCGCCATCGCCGGATGTCCCCAGTCATGCGCCTGCTTTAGAAGCGTTGTGACGTCTGTTACCGCATCCATATCGCTCATCTTGGTATGGCAGTGAAGTTCCACTCGTTTCTCTGGTGCAGTATCCACTCTTGACTCTGTAAAATCACTGATCTTCTTGATTCCGACTACCGACTGGATATTCAGTTCCGAATCAAAACGGTCTACCGTTGTTACTCCTTTTAACTTCAAAAATGCACCTGTCTTAATATCTCCCAAAATATCCGCAAGCTGATCGTTCCGCACAAACATTTTCACCATAATAGAATCCGTAAAATCTGTAACTGCAAACATAATGATCGTCTTCTCATTACGGATCTCTCTGGTCTCCATACTGATGACTTTTCCACGGATTGTGATCTCACCCATCTCGCCTAACACATTCTGCAGTTCGATCGTCTCATCGTCAAAGTCTCGTCCGTAAATCAGGTTCGGATCATCCGTAGCCTTACGTACAAACGAATAGCTGCCTTTTCCAAATGATTTGGAACTCTTAGCGCTGCTTTTATTACTGTTTTCTCCACCAGAAGTGCTTTTTGACGCACTTTTTTCCTCTTTTTTCTCTTCTTTCTGTTCCTGTGCTTTCTTTGCCTTGACAGCCTCAGACTGTTCACGAATTGCCTCTACTTCCTGTTCTAATTTGGCTTCGTTATATTTCAACTTACTGTCTTTTGCCTTTTCATACAGAACCCGTATCTCCACCGGCCGTTGAAAACGCTCTGCAAATACACCCGTCAGATACTCCGACAGGGAGTCCTTTTTCCCTTGTGCAACAATCGTATCCGTCAGCGTCAGACAGAGAATATTACCATTTTCAAATTCATAACTGGCGTTCTGGAGCATGTTCCGCTCTACAACGCTCTTCTGATCCAGTTCCAGCAGAAAACTGTCGTAATATTCATTCATCAGATTCTCCGGTGTATACTGTTCCGATAGGTCATACTGCTCCCGCACTGTCACCTGGATATGGCTTCTGGCAAATAACTGCTGCTTCAACATACGCTCCACTTCATATATATCCTTTTTCTGGATCAGATGTCTGCTGTAAATGCTGACACGGATAAAGTCTCTCGTAGAATTTGTGGAAACTTTCGTCACCTCTACGCCCTGAAACATCATCTGAATATCATCTTTTACTTTTAATGTCGGAAATACCTCAAAAAACGGCTTACTCATTCCAGTGTAACAACTCCTGTCTCAATGTCTCCAATAATTCGTCTTCCTTTACTTTCTTCACGACCTCACCTTTCTTGATCAGAAGACCTTCTCCGATTCCGCCGGCAATTCCGATATCTGCTTCCTTTGCTTCTCCCGGTCCGTTGACCACGCAGCCCATAACGGCCACCTTGATATCCAGCGGAATATCGGCCACCATCTCTTCTACCTTATTTGCAAGTCCGATCAGATCGATCTTGGTTCTTCCGCAGGTTGGGCAGGATACCACTTCGATCCCGCCTTTCCGAAGCCCCAGCGTCTTTAAGATCAGTTTTGCGGATTTGATCTCTTCTACCGGATCTCCGGTCAGCGATACACGGATCGTATCACCGATCCCCTGGCTTAAGATCAGTCCCAGTCCGATGGAAGATTTGATATTCCCTGCAAGCAGCGTTCCTGATTCTGTAATGCCGACATGTAACGGATACGGACATACCGGTGCCAAAAGTTCATGTGCTTTTACACACATCATAACGTCCGATGATTTGATACTGACCACCAGATTGTCATATCCCATTTCTTCGATCATATGTACTTTGTCCAGTGCACTTTCTACCAGGCCTTCTGCCGTTACGCCATGATATTTTTCTACCAGATGTTTCTCCAGTGAACCACTGTTCACTCCGACACGGATCGGTATATTATATTCTTTTGCTTTTTCTACCACTGCACGGACTCTTTTTTCATCCCCGATATTCCCAGGATTGATACGGATCTTATCTGCCCCGTTCTCAATTGCGGCAATTGCAAGGCGATAATCAAAGTGAATATCTGCCACCAGCGGAATATGTATCCGTTCTTTGATCTTGCGGATACTCTCTGCTGCCTCCATCGTCGGAACCGCCACCCGGATAATATCGCATCCCGCTTTCTCAAGCTTTAAGATCTGCGCCACACAGGCTTCCACGTCTTCTGTTTTCGTGTTCGTCATAGACTGGATCGCAATCCGCTCCCCGCCGCCGATACACACATTACCGATCTGTACTTTTTTCGTTTTATTTCTGTAGTCTTCCATCCTTTTCCCTCCGTTTTTATGATATATAAACTTCTTTTTTGTCTTTCTTCTTGCATATGCGCATTTGTCCCTATAGCAACAAATGCCCCTCTATACCATACATATAGAGGGGCTGTCATTTTTAATTCTTATTGAACATCATCTGTTCTCCATATTCACGCTCTGTCAATGTCAGCGTTCCGTCATCAATACTATATTCAAATGTCGTTCCTATGGATTGTACTGCATTTTTCAAAGTCTCTGTCGTATACTGTCCATCCGACTTTTCTGCAATTTTCTGAATCTGTGCATCGTCCTGCTGTATAGAAATCGTCTTGGATTCTTTGTTCATCGTATATGTCATCGGAACTTCTGTATCTTTTCCTTCTCCCGATGCCGGAATTGTTACCGTCATCTGACCATCACGACTGATCTTCAGATTCATATTACCGTCCTCATCCGTCCAGGAACCTTCTAACGGATTCCCCGTAAACATCTTCATCAGAAGAAATATTGCTACGATTATAATCAGGACAGATGTAACAGACGTAACGACTGTCCATATCTTACTTCTTTTTGCCTCATCATTGTTTTCTATCATCTATCCGTTTCCCTTCTTTTTATTGTGTCTTTTATTATTCCCGCTATTATAGATTATATGTGCTTTTTTCTTCTGTGTCAACGACAGGTCTTTTGTTTCTTCTTCCCTTTACTCGTCAATCTCCACAAGCAGATAAAATCCCCTGTCCGTCTGTTCAATCTTCTTGATCTTTCCTTTTCTTGCTCTGATCCGCTGTCTGGTACGGTAGATTCCTGACATAGCGATGGATGGTTCGACCAGATATGTATATTGGCCGGTAACGGCACTTCGTTCACTGATCTCTACTTCCTGTCCTTCTGTCACCAGACCTTCTCTTTCCATTTTAAAACGTTCCACACGCATTTTTACTGTCTCCTTTTCTTTTTATCCACACAATACCGCAAAAAGCAAAAATCGTCAGCTTTCCTTTGAAAAACTGACGATTTTTGCCGGACAGTTCTTATTCCTTTACAAAGCGGTGATAAATATAATCATTTGCTTCTTTTTCCTGACTGTCATCCAGTGGAGTAAGAATCACTTCTCCGCCATACTTTCTTTCCAGCGCTTTTCTGATCAGATAATCACTGACCTGTGGATTCTTCGGAAGCAGCGGACCATGCAGATAGGTTCCGATCACATTCTTATACACAACACCTTCATAACCGCTTTTACCATCATTTCCGGCTCCGTACAGAACCTTTCCGAACGGTTTATTTCCATTCAGATAAGTTCTTCCGCCATGGTTTTCAAATCCTACTACCGGCATGTCTACAAGTTCACTGTCCAGAACGATATTATCGATCAGACGTCCTTCTTCCTGCTCCGTATAGATATCCACCAGATTCAGGCCCTCGATCATTCCGGCATCTGTTTTATAGTACTTCCCAAGAAGCTGATAGCCGCCGCACACTGCGATGACCACACCGCCGTCTTCTACATAATCTTTGAATTCACTTTGGATTTCCAGAAGACTTTTACACACGATTGCCTGTTCCCTGTCGGAACCGCCTCCCAGCAAAACGATATCCAGTTTTGAAAAATCGATCTGATCTCCGGTGTTGAATTCTATTGTCTCTGCTTCTATTCCCCGCCAGATACAGCGTTTCATCAGACATGCAATATTCCCTCTGTCTCCGTACAGATTCAAAAGATCCGGATACAGATGACCGATTGTAAGTTTCATATCCTTAGTCTCCATTATCCTTCTCCTTCCATCTTTTTCAATACATTCCGGGTACTGAACAGAGCTGTATAGTTCACCAGTACATACAGGTTACCACATCCATTTTCTACTCTTTCACGGATTGCCTTCTCCACATCTGCTTCCAGCATGGACGTAATATCTACGTATTTCATACGTAATCTCATATCCTGACAACGGATACCGCTTACTGTAATGGAATTGATATTCGCTCCCTTGAATCTGTCAAAATCCACATCCCAGAGCCATGAAATATCCGTTCCGTCCTGTGCATTGTCATTGATCACAATGATTACATCTTTCATGGATTCATCCTGCATTACCGCAGAAATATTCTGATTAAATCCCGCCGGATTCTTTGCAAGATTCAGCACAATCTTTGTGCCCTGTACATCAAATTGTTCCATGCGGCCATTCTCCGGATTAAATTCTGCAAGCATGTCCTGGAAATGTTCCAGTCCAAGTCCTCCGGTTCTTCCTGCTGCATATGCTGCCAGAATATTGTATACATTGTAGAAGCCTTTATAATTGGCTTCCAGATGTCTTTCCTCAACTGTAAATGCAAGATGATCACTGACCGCTACATCCGATGCATCATATACAATTGCCGGCCGCTTAAACTCACAACCCGTACATGCATAATCTCCAAGCTGGCTGTAGTGATAGAAATTATACTTCAACGGAGCCCCGCATTTTTTACAGAAACGTCCCTCTCTGATCTCATGCGAATCTTTATCATTCACTACCTTTTCGCTGATACCGTAAGTCACATACGGATTACCGCTTTCCATTGCAAGGTATGCGGACAATGCATCATCTCCGTTCACGATCACCTTCATCTCTGGTGCACTCTGCATCACTTCTTTTAAGATGTTCATTGTAATATCAATCTCACCATAGCGGTCAAGCTGATCACGGAACAGATTTGTCAACACCATGTAATCCGGCTTAAAATGTGGAAATACCCTTCTGGTTGATGCCTCATCAATCTCAATACAGGCATAATCTGCATCCAGATTACCACTGAAGCCTGCGCCCAATACAAATGCTGCTACAACTCCATTCAACATGTTCGATCCGGTATGATTACAGATTACTTTATAGCCTTCTTTTTCAATTGCTGCACAAAGCATATTGTTGGTCGTCGTCTTTCCATTGGTTCCGCATACAATAAAAATATCTTTTCTAACCTGGCCTGCAAGATCGTGCAGGATACTTGGATCAATCTTTAATGCAATTTTCCCCGCCCAGGTCACACCCTGGCGGTGAAAGATGTGTACACTTGCTTTTTCACTTATCTTTGCTGCCCATACAGCCAGCATTCTGCGTACTCCCATAATTTTTTTATTCCCCGATCAGTTCCTTGATATTTTGTGGTTCCGGCATCGAGCGGATTGCACCTTTTTTCATCGTGATCAGTGCTGCACCCGCATTTGCATATGTCAGAATCTCTTTTAATTTTTCTTCGTCCAGATTATCCAGGCCATACTTCAACACACCATTGATAGAGCATCCGCAGAACGTGTCACCTGCTCCTGTTGTCTCGATTGCTTTCACGGTAAATCCCGGCTGTTCTACACGAAGATTTTTATAATAAGCTCTGCTTCCTTCTTTTCCCATAGTCAGGAAGATAAGCGGTATCTGATATTTCTCCTGAAGATACTTAATTCCTTTATCATAATCTTCTTCTCCGGATACGAACTGAATCTCATTATCCGAAATCTTCAGTACATCACAGTTTTCAAATCCGTACTCCATCTGCTCCTTCGCCTCATCCAGCGTCTTCCAGAGCGGCGGACGTAAATTCGGATCAAACGTGATCATACATCCGGCTTCTTTTGCAACGGAGAGTGCTCTCTTTGTTGCAGTTTTTACCGGTTCATCTGTCATAGAAAGTGTTCCGAAATGGAATACCTTTGACTGACGAATCAGATCATAATCTACTTCCTCTTCCTTTAACATCATATCTGCTCCCGGTTTGCGGTAAAAAGAAAATTCTCTGTCACCATCCGGGAAAGTATGTACAAAAGCAAGTGTTGTGTGGATATCCTTATCCATTACAAGTCCCTTTGCTTCTATTCCTGTATTCGTAATCGTATCCTTCAATAATTTACCAAACTGATCATCACCTACTTTTCCGATAAAGGCTGTTTTTCTTCCCAGTTTATTCAGCATTGCAAGTACATTACATGGTGCTCCACCCGGACATGCTTCAAATAACTGATTTCCCTGCTCACTTTCCCCGTTTACCGCAAAATCGATCAACAGCTCTCCGAGTGCTGTCACGTCATACTTCTTTTCCATATACACTACTCCTTATCTTAATCTTTATATTATTATTTATTTTACCATATAATTTGTCATTTTAAAACCTGTCCGTATTGAAAGTGCATTATCACTAATTTCCGCATAAGTCTTTGTTATTTTTTTGTCATTTTTGCCTATTTACGAATTTGGTAATGATTGATAAAATAATAACAAATAATACAACAACCTGACGTATTATTTTATATTGTGAAACAACGATTTCACAAATGTTCGTGTTTGGATGGTACTCCCCTCCCACGAACCCTCTCTTGATAGCGTTTTGTAAGAAAGTCACATAAAAAGTTTCCGCCAAAACTTTTTATGTGACTTTCTTCATTTTCTTTAACATTCTTCGGCAATTTTATAGATCAGCTTTTCGGTATCTTCCCATCCGATGCATGGATCTGTGATAGATTTTCCATAGATCATATCCGCCGATATATCCTGTCTGCCTTCTTCCAGGTAGCTTTCTACCATAACACCCTTGATCATCTTCTTAAGATCCGGGTTGTATCTGCGTGAATGCAGTACCTCACTTACGATACGGATCTGCTCTTTGTATTTCTTATTTGAATTCGAATGATTCGCATCAATCACCGCTGCCGGATTCTTAAGATCTTTTTTCTGATATAATTCCCAGAGTCTTACACATTCTTCATAATGGTAATTCGGCATACATTGTCCGTACTTGTCCACTCCGCCGCGGAGAATGGTATGTGCGAGCGGATTGCCGGATGTCGTCACATCCATCGTTCTGTAAATGAACCGGTGTCCCATCTGTGCCGCTACGATTGAATTCAGCATTACAGAGAGATCCCCGCTGGTCGGGTTCTTCATTCCGACCGGAATGTCCATACCGCTCGCAGTCAATCTGTGCTGCTGGTTCTCCACCGATCTTGCTCCTACAGCCTCATAAGAAAGAATGTCATCCAGATAGCTTCTATTTTCCGGATATAACATTTCATCCGCTGCCGTCAGGCCACTTTCTTTCATTGCACGGATATGCATTTTACGGATCGCCATAATCCCCGCATACAGATCCGGTGCTTTGTCCGGATCCGGCTGATGCAGCATTCCTTTATATCCTTCCCCTGTTGTTCTCGGCTTGTTGGTATAAATTCTCGGTATCAGCATCAGACGGTCTTTGACTTTTTCATTCACTTTCGCAAGCCGGCTTACATATTCACATACAGAATCTTCATTATCTGCCGAACACGGTCCGATGATCACTGCGAATTTATCGGATTTTCCGGTAAAAATGTCCCGGATTTCCGTATCACGTTCTTTTTTCAACCGAATCAGTTTCTCAGACAGAGGGTATTCTTCTTTCAGTTCTGCCGGCAATGGCAGAACTTTATTTACTTTCATAGACATAATCTTTTTCCTTATTTTATCCTAACAGATGTACCCCGCCAAGAAGCACATACGATATAAACCACATAATTACAGTTGCCATACAGATTCCAACGATCACTGCCGGGAACGCTTTCTTAAACTTCATTCCCAGAAGTGCTGCGATCAGAGAACCTGTCCATGCTCCTGTTCCCGGAAGCGGAATTCCTACAAAAAGTACCAGCCCCCAGAACTCATATTTCTCAATCTGATCCTTCCGGCTCATGGCTCTGTTCTCCAGTTTATCCACGAGCGGCTTGAATGTCTTCGTTCCCTTCATCCAGTTAAATACCGGTGTGATCAGAAGCAGAATAAATGGAACCGGAATAATATTTCCGATAATGCACAGTGGAATCGCTGTTGACACCTTGACCCCGAGGATCGGTCCCGCAACCAGAAGTGCACCACGAAGTTCCAGGATCGGAATCATGGAAATCAGAAATACAATTACCTCTTTACTTACACTTCCGCTTAACGCATCAATAATTCCATGTATTAATGTATTGGTCATAAGAAACTCCTCTTATTTATTCATATATTTTTTCAGGAACGCAAACATTGCTTCCATCTCTTCTCTGGTTCCTACAGTGATACGCATATACTGTTCGATTCTCTCACTGCCCCAGAAGCGCACATAGATATCATTCTCTTTCAGTGCTTCAAATAATTCTTTTGCATCATAATCCGGATGCATGGCAAAGATAAAGTTCGATTTGGAATTCAGGCAGCGGAATCCAAGATTCTTTAATTCTTCTTTTGCCCATTCACGTGTCTCGATAATCTTATTCACACACGCTTCAAAATATGCCTGATCCTTTACCGCTTCCACACCGCATACCAGTGATGTCTGGTTCATAGTATAAGAGTTGAAAGAATATTTTGCATCATTCAGGTATTTGATCAGAGTCGGATTACTGATTGCATAACCGATACGCATTCCTGCCATTGATCTTGCTTTTGAAAATGTCTGTACAATGATCAGATTCTCATATTTGTCAATCAGTTCCAGCGCAGAACGTCCAGCAAAATCAACATATGCCTCATCTACAATTACGATCACATCCTGATTATGTGCGATAATATCTTCTACGTCAGCCAGATCTTCATAAAGCCCTGTCGGTGCATTCGGATTCGGGAAGATCATGCCACCATTTTCCTTGTAGTAATCTTCTTTTACGATCTTGAAGTTCTCATCTAACTTCTGGCATTCATACGGAATGCGGTACAGATCCGCCCATACCTTATAGAAGGAATAGGTAATATCCGGGAAAAAGATTGGTTTTTCCGAATTAAAAAATGTCAGGAAACACATAGATAATACATCATCCGAGCCAACTCCTACAAAGACCTGATCCGGATTCACATGATAAAAATCAGCCAGGGCATTCACAAGCGGTGCTGCCGTCGGATCCGGATACAGACGCAGACGGTCTGTATCCATCTCCTCCAGTGCTTTTGTCACGCCCGGTGCCGGCGCGTATGGGTTCTCATTGGTATTTAACTTGATTACTTTGCGCTGCGGCTGTTCGCCTGGCACATAAGGTTCTACTTTTCGAATGTTCTTTTCAAATGCTTTCATGCTGCTCTCCTAGAAATATTCTTTCGCCAGTTCTTTGAATTTTGGAAGTGAATTGATGATCGTCTCGTGAGATACACAGTATGCAAGTCTTACATATCCAGGACACGCAAAGGAGCTTCCCGGTACGATCAGAATATTATATTTCTTAGCGGCTTCACAGAACTCCTTCTCATTCGGAACCGGTGATTTTACAAAGAGATAGAATGCACCCTGTGGTTTGATACACTCGAATCCACATTCTTTCAGGCCGTTGTAAAGGTCTTCTCTGTTGCGGTCATAGAAAGAAAGGTCTGTCTTTTCATTCAGACATTTTTCTACTACTTTCTGCTGCAGTGTCGGTGCATTAACAAATCCAAGGATACGTGTCGCCACATTTGCTGCGGAAAGTACTTCTTCACTGTCTTTCATCTCATCCGGAATCACCAGGTAGCCGATACGTTCTCCCGGAAGAGACAGCGATTTACTGTAAGAATATCCTACAACTGTATTATCATAATATTTTGTGAGATAAGGAACTTCTACTCCGTCATAAGCAAGTTCACGATATGGTTCATCTGAGATCAGGACAATATCCGTTCCGAATTCTTTCTGTTTTGCCTCCATGATGGCAGCAAGCTTCTTAATCGTCTCTTCGGAGTACACCACACCTGTAGGATTATTCGGATTGTTAACGATGACTGCTTTTGTCTTAGGCGTGATCTTCTGCTCGAATTCATCCAGTTTCGGCTGAAAATCTACAGTATTCGGTGAAATTTCGACCAGCACACCATCGTAATTATTTGTATAAGAACGATATTCTCCAAAATATGGTGCAAATGCAATTACTTCATCTCCCGGATTGATGATCGCTTTCAGGATAACATTCAGACCTCCTGCGGCACCAACTGTCATAACAATATTCTTTCCCTCAAAGTGCGTATCAAAACGTTCATTCAGAGATTTTGCTACTGCTGCTCTTACTTCCGCATATCCGCAGTTGCTGTTGGTATATCCGTGAAGTGCAACCGGATCTGTGTCATTTACAATCTCGATGATCGCATTCTTTACAGCCTCCGGTGCCGGCACATTCGGATTACCAAGACTGAAATCAAACACATTCTCAGCTCCATAAATCCCTGCCAGACGGTTACCTTCCTCAAACATTGCACGGATAGCCGAACTGTTGGCCACCATATTTTTCATCTTATCCGCTATCATTTTATTACTCCTTTCTCACTGCAAGTCTTTTTTGTCTTTCAAACATCTTTTTCTGTCACATCGCCCTTTTCCACCATAAAGACAGGACGGTATGAAAGTTTTGCTTTTCTGAGTCCTTCCGCTCCGGTATCATCTTCCCTGTTCACATATTTGTAGTTCATACATTCATGTTCTACAAACTGCTGGTTGATCATTGTATATGCACCCTGTACATCTGCATATGCCTTTTCAATATGCACTACATACGTATCCTCACAGATAGGTTCTCCGATCGTAAATGCTACAACTTCTCCGTCAATCCGTAAAACTCCTCCGGTCAGATGAAGTTCTTCGAACAGACGAAGGGAATTCAATGCCACACACATCTCACCCCTTTTTTCATCGTCGTCTTCACATTCATTCTCTTTCCGCCATTTTAATGCCATCTGAAAGCAGTCTTCCAGATTTTCTCTAGTCATACTTTCATATGACCAGCGTCCGTCATACAAACTTTTGAACTTATTAATATGGTTACGTTTCCCATGGAGTTTTTTCCCTGAAAGCGTCGCTAACTTTTCTGATTCATATACATAATCTGCAGAGTCTCTGTCATACTCAATCTGAAATCTTTCCGGATACCATTCATTCAGCTGTTCGAAATATTCCGGTGTCACATTGTACATCAGGAACGGTCTGCCTTTTTCTTTAGAATACTCCATCATCTCTTCCAGTGCATTTTTTACATCTTCCGGCGCTCCTGCCGGATACGCAAAAGATACGTGATTCTCATCTTCACTTTTGAATACCAGTGCATTCTGTACAATTGCCCACTTCACCGGATATTGTCTGGACCAAAGATAAACATTGGCAAATGTTCTCTCACAGCTTCTGCTGGTATGATGTTCAAAGTAATGCGCAATAATCTCCTGATCTTCTAATTCTGCACGCTTAAACTGTATTGCTTCCATCCTTTATATTTACCTTCTTTTAGTTTCAGCTATTTTCTGATAGTCATATTCCGTATTCTTACATTTCCTCATTCATATTTGCAAGCTTTGCAGCCTGATCGGCTGCGATGCAGGCATCAATGATCTCCTGGATGTCTCCATTCATGATCTTATCCAGTTTGTATAATGTAAGTCCGATACGGTGATCTGTCACACGTCCCTGTGGGAAGTTATAAGTACGGATCTTCTCGGATCTATCTCCGGTACCGATCTGACTCTTTCTTGCCTCTGCTTCGGCATCATGACGTTTCTGGCATTCCAGATCGTACAGCTTCGCACGCAAGAGAGCAAATGCTTTGTCCTTGTTCTGCAGCTGTGATTTCTCTGTCTGACTGTAGATCACGATTCCTGTAGGATAGTGAGTCAGTCGTACAGCTGAATCTGTCGTATTGACACACTGTCCTCCGTTACCGGATGCACGCATTACATCGATACGGATATCTTTTTCATCAATCTGGATATCTACGTCTTCTGCCTCCGGCATAACTGCTACAGTAATAGTAGAAGTGTGGATACGTCCGCCGGATTCTGTCTCCGGTACACGCTGTACACGATGAACTCCGGATTCGTATTTCATCTTTGAGTACGCACCCTTTCCGTCGATCATAAATGTTACATTTTTCATTCCGCCGATACCAATCTCTTCACACTCTACCAGTTCGACTTTCCATCTCTGACTTTCTGCATAGTGCATATACATACGGTAGATTTCAGCTGCAAAAAGTGCCGCCTCGTCTCCGCCCGCACCGGCACGGATCTCGACGATAACATTCTTTTCATCGTTCGGATCTTTCGGAAGAAGAAGGATTTTCAATTCCTGTTCCAGTTCCTCTACACGCTTTTTGTTATCATTCAATTCTTCTTTTGCAAGTTCACGCATCTCTTCATCAGACTCTTCCTCTAACATCTCGAGGCTGTCCTCGATTGCCTGTTTGCATTCTTTGTATTCATTATACGCCTCTACAATCGGAGTCAGGTCATTCTGCTCTTTCATAAGTTTGCGGAAGCGGTTCTGGTCATTTGCCACATCCGGTTCCTGAAGTTCATTTAATATCTCATCCAGACGGATGCGCAGATCTTCTAATTTATCAAACATGGTATTTCCTCCTTAACATTACTCTTTATTGTACCTTCCCATAACAACGCGGTCAAGTCCCGCCAAATCCTTTTTTACCTGGATTTCTTCATATCCCTGTTCTTCCAGGAGAGCCGATACATCCTTTCCCTGATCAAAACCGGTCTCAAACAGAAGATATCCACCTTTTTTTATATGTTTTACACTTTCTTTCACAATCAGACGGTAAAAGTATAATCCGTCCGTTTTCCCATCCAGTGCAATCCATGGATCATGAAGCTTTACTTCATCTTCCAGACTGCTGATTTCCTCCGTTCTGATATACGGTGGATTTGATACGATCATGTCATATGTTTCTGCGATGTTCTCGAACAGATCTCCCTGTATAAAAACCGCTCCGGTCTGAAGTCTGCTGTCATTTTCCTTCGCAACTTTCAATGCTTCCTCTGATATATCACATCCGGTTCCGGACACGCAAATTCCTTTCCTTTCCGCAAATTTCAGAATGCTCTCCAGAATACAGCCTGATCCTGTACACATATCCAGGATCTGCATCCCCGGCCGGATCTTCTTCAGCGCCTCTTCTACCAGTGTCTCTGTATCTTGTCTCGGAATCAGCACATGCTCATTCACCTTGAAATCCAGCCCCATGAATTCCTGTTCACCAGTAATATGCTGAAGCGGGATTCTCTGTGCTCTTGTCTCAATATCTTTCCGATAGTGCTCTGCTTTATCCTTCTCTACCTCTTTATCCGGATCAGCAAGAAACATGGCTCTGCTGATCTTTGTCTCATATTCCAACAGGTACCATGCATCTAACTTTGCATCCGCTATCCCAGCTTTTTCCAGACAGATGGTTCCGTCCCTGTATAGATTACGAAGTGTGAAAATTGTCCCGTTCATAAGCCCTCCAGTCAAATACTGCTTCTACTGCCTGTATCGCAACTTCTATCATCCCGTCATCCGGTTCACTGGTCGTCATCTTCTGGATTGCCATTCCAGGTTTACTCAGCAGATTAACAACTGGATTGTCACTGTTTCCCGCAAGCTTCAACACCTCATAGGAAACACCTGCGATCACCGGAAGCAGCACGATACGCACAACCACTCTCATAAGCGGTGACTCTACCCGGATCAGGAGCAGCAGAATAATACTGATCGCAAGCACGAAAAACAGGAAGCTTGTACCACAGCGTTTGTGCTGCCGGGAACTGTTCCTTACGTTTTCCACTGTGAGCGGAAGTCCGTGTTCAATGCAATTGATACACTTGTGCTCCGCACCGTGATACATAAATGTTCTCTGGATATCTTCCATCCTCGAGATCAGTAAAATATAGATAATAAAGATTCCGATTCTTACAAAGCCTTCGATCACTGTCCGCAAATGATAAGACGGAACAACCGGTTTCATCAATGATGACAGGAAATATGGCAGGACCATAAAGATCGCCACTGCAGCCACAATAGAAAATGCAACCGTCCCCGCCATCAAAAGACTTTCCTGTTTTTCTTTTTTCTTTTGTTCAGCTTCGGAAAAATTTTTTTCTTCCTCTTCTTCATAGAATGATGCTGAAAATGTCAGTGTCTTAATTCCCAGTACCATAGAATCAATAAAATTGAACACTCCTCTGACAAACGGAATTGTCGTCAGTTTCTTATATCTGCCGGTAACACTGTGAAATTCCTCTGTCTGGACAAAGATCTCCCCGTCCGGCTTCCTGACAGCTACGGCATAATGGTCCCGATTCTTCATCATGATACCTTCCAGCACCGCCTGCCCGCCAATATTCGATGATTTCATATACTCTCCTTCATATATTCTGTATCATTACAAGTTCTGTATAATTAATTATAAGAAAAAAGGGCTGAGATTCAAAAACCTCAACCCAATACCTGTAATCTTATTTGTCCATTCCGTATTTCTTATTGAACTTATCAACACGGCCACGAGCCTGAGTTGCTTTCTGCTGTCCTGTATAGAATGGATGACATTTAGAACAGATTTCTACGTGGATTTCTTCGCTTGTAGATCCTGTCACGAATGTATTACCACAGTTACAAGTTACAGTTGCCTGATAATAATTTGGATGTATTCCTTCTTTCATGATTTTCACCTCTTCTTTATTTTCTTGACACGCACATAAATGTGCCGTAAATTTCTTTTCATTTACACAGCTTGTTCATTGTAGCACAAGAATCAATATTTGTCTAGATAAATTTTGTCTTTTTTACCATTTGTATTAATTCTTCGTTATTCTTTGTTCTTGAGAACATATTCAGAATATTATCTACCGCCTCTTCCTGACGCAGTCCATTCAGACCTTTTCTCATACTTTCTACCGCTTCCTGTTCTTCTCTTGAAAGCAGCAGGTCTTCTCTTCTTGTTCCTGATTTCAGAATATCGATTGCCGGGAACATTCTTTTTTCCGAAAGCTTGCGATCCAGTACCAGTTCCATATTACCAGTACCCTTGAACTCTTCGTATACCACATCGTCCATCTTACTTCCGGTATCTACCAGTGCTGTTGCAAGAATTGTAAGGCTTCCGCCTTCTCTCATATTTCTTGCCGCACCAAAGAATCTCTTCGGCATATGAAGTGCAGCCGGATCGAGACCACCGGACAAGGTTCTTCCTGATGGTGGAACAGTCAGATTGTATGCTCTTGCAAGTCTTGTAATACTGTCGATCAGGATCATCACGTCTTTCTTGTGTTCTACCAGACGTTTTGCACGCTCGATCACCATCTCAGATACACGCTTGTGATGTTCCGGAAGTTCGTCAAATGTTGAATAAATAACTTCTACATTTTCCCCTTCAATAGACTCGCGGATATCTGTTACTTCTTCCGGACGTTCATCGATCAGCAGAATCAGGAGATGTACTTCCGGATTATTCTTCTGCACGGATAAAGCCACCTGCTTTAACAAAGTTGTCTTACCGGCCTTCGGAGGCGATACGATCATCCCTCTCTGTCCTTTTCCGATTGGAGACATCAGATCCATAATACGCATGGCCGTACTTGTCTTCCCGCACTCCAGGCTCAGTCTTTCATTCGGAAAGACCGGCGTCATATCTTCAAAATTCTTTCTGTGCATGATCTTCATCGGATCAATGTTATTTACCTTTGACAGATATAAAAGTGCACTGAACTTTTCCTGCTGCGTCTTGATTCTGGTATTTCCTTCCAGAATATCTCCTGTTTTAAGATTAAATCTACGGATCTGCGATGGGGATACATAGACATCATTATCTCCCGGCAGATAGTTCGCACTACGGATAAATCCATATCCATCCTGCATAACTTCAAGAATCCCCCGCACTGTAATACCACTGTCCAGCTTGTCTATGTCATGAACTTCTTTATCTCCGGTATTGGCAGATAATTCTTTTACTGTTTCTTTTGCGTTATTCTTTACTTTCTCGTCTTCCTCCAGCATGCGCTCGATCAGTTCAGCTTTTTTCATGGTGGAAATTCCTTTTAATCCTCTTGCCTTTGCCAGGTCTTTTAATGTCGCCAACGGAAGAGATTCATACTTTTCTTTCATCATATAGCCCTTTCACCTCAAAATATATCTTCATTCTCTATCTGGTTTCCCGTTCATAACTTCATCATTCATTGATTCAGCATTTCTTAATTTGCAGGTTATCTGGAAAATTACGTCAGAAATGACGATATTAGTTGAAACATGACATTATTATACTATATATCTCTACATTTTTAAAGGACTTTTTTGTAATCCACTACACAGTAATCCGTTGCACATCCCAGCACATCTTTTCACAAACAGCACCCTCTCACAATAAATTGTTTCACTTTTCATGCTTTCTGCGTATATTGACTTGCTCTTCTATGAATGATATGATTAAAAAAACTCATGAAAAGGTGGTATCCATAAAATGACAAATAGCGAAAAAGCTTTAAAAATGCACGAAGAATGGCACGGAAAGATTGAAACCTGTGCAAAATCCCACGTAAACTCAAGAGAAGATCTGGCAATTGCTTACACTCCTGGTGTTGCGGAACCTTGTAAGGTGATCGCCAGGGATCCGGAGGCTGCCTATACTTATACAATGAAATCCAACACTGTAGCTGTTGTTTCCGACGGAAGTGCCGTACTCGGACTTGGTAACATCGGTGCTCTTGCTGCAATGCCGGTTATGGAAGGAAAAGCAGTACTTTTCAAAGAATTCGGCGGTGTCAACGCTGTACCGATCTGTCTTGATACACAAGATACGGAAGAAATCATCAAATCCGTTGTAAATATCGCTCCTGCTTTCGGTGGTATTAATCTGGAAGACATCAGTGCACCCAGATGTTTTGAAATTGAAGAACGCTTGAAAGAACTCCTTGACATTCCGGTATTTCATGATGACCAGCACGGAACAGCTATCGTTGTCCTTGCAGGTATCATCAATGCCATGAAAGTAACTGGAAAAGACAAAGGATCTGCCAAAGTTGTTGTAAACGGTGCCGGTTCTGCCGGAGTTGCTATCACAAAGCTTCTTCTCACCTATGGTTTCAAAGACGTGACAATGTGTGACATCAGCGGAATCCTCGGAAAAGGATCTCAAAACCTCAACTGGATGCAGCAAAAGATGGTCGAAGTAACCAATCCGGAGCAGAAAACAGGTACCCTTGCCGATGCTTTAAAAGGTGCTGACATCTTTGTCGGTGTATCTGCTCCGAATATTGTCACCCAGGACATGGTTGCTTCTATGAACAAAGATGCCATCCTCTTTGCTATGGCAAACCCTGTACCGGAAATCATGCCGGATATTGCCAAAGCAGCCGGAGCAAAGGTTGTGGGAACCGGACGTTCCGATTTTCCGAACCAAGTAAATAACGTAGTTGCTTTCCCTGGAATCTTCAAAGGTGCTCTGGAAGGACGTGCAACTGCAATCACGGAAGAAATGAAACTTGCCACTGCAAAGGCTATCGCAGGTCTGGTTCCGGATGAAGAATTAAATGAAAATAATATTCTTCCGGAAGCTTTTGATCCACGTGTTGCCGACGTTGTAAGTCGTGCTGTAAAGGAACTGATCTGATATGACTGTACGCTGGGGAGAAAAAAGATATTATTCTCTCGATTATTATCTGAAAACTGCTTATGGTGAAAAGCTCTATAAGATTTCTCTTGATGGCGGTATGACCTGTCCAAACCGGGATGGAACACTTGGAACCCGCGGCTGCATTTTCTGCAGTCGCGGAGGTTCCGGTGATTTTGCCGAAAGCCATACCCTGTCTGTCACAGAGCAGATTGAATCCGGTAAAAAACAATCTGCGAAAAAATATACCGGATCATCCTACATCGCTTATTTCCAGGCATACACCAATACTTATGCTTCTCTTGCATATCTGGAAAAGTTATATATGGAAGCCATCCTGCATCCCGATATCCGGATTCTGTCCATCGCAACCAGACCGGATTGCCTGAGCACAGAAATCTTAGATCTTCTGGAACGTCTGAATCAGATCAAACCTGTGTGGGTCGAGCTGGGACTTCAGACTATTCACGAAAGAACTGCCCGTTATATCCGAAGAGGCTATGATCTTCCGGTATTCGAGACCGCTGTATCTGAACTTCGCAGACGGGGAATAGATGTCATCGTCCACACGATCCTCTGCCTTCCCGGCGAGACAAAGCCTGACATGCTTCAGACCATACAGTATCTGAACAGACAGGATATCCAGGGAATCAAGCTACAGCTTTTGCACATATTAAAAGACACCGATCTGGCAGAAATCTATGCGTCCGATCCATTTCCGGTTCCAGATCCGCAGGAATATTACGAACTTCTCGGAGCATGCATCAGCCACCTCAGACCTGATATTGTTATCCACAGGCTGACTGGAGACGGACCAAAGGAGCTTCTGACCGCTCCTTTATGGACCTGTAATAAAAGACAGGTACTGAATCAGTTACAGTCGTACTTTAAAACACATGACATCTGGCAGGGAAAGGAGTATTAACCATGGCCAAATCATTTACGCTATATAAATTAATCATTTTGTATATGTTGAATCAAGTTGATTTTCCTCTCACCAATTCCCAGATATCTGAATTCATTCTGGATAAAGGATATACAACCTACTTCAAATTACAGCAGGCTTTATCCGAACTTCTGGAATCGGGATTTATCCGAGAAGAGTCTACACATCACCGTACATTTTACCATCTTACGGAGGATGGTGCCGAGACAATCCACTATTTCACCAACGATATCTCACCTGCGATCCAGCATGATATTGATGAATTTTTAAAAGAAAAGCATTATGAATTAAAAAACGAAATGTCTGTGAAAGCAGATTATTTTGAAAATTCCAACATGGAATATTCGGTGCGCTGTCAGGTCATTGAACAGGGACTTCCCCTCATCGACCTTACCGTAACAGCCCCGACAGAATCCGAAGCCGCAACCATTGCAAACAACTGGCAGAAACGTAACCAGGAGATTTATGCGTCGGTGATGGCGAAGCTCTTATAAATATTATTGGGATTTAATTTATTAACTGGGGAAGCGGCCTCTCAGTCCTTGAAGGAAACA
>OLOG01000214.1_pt1 | contig 60340 bp, 67 predicted proteins | sample 1672351 | NCBI WGS metagenome assembly OLOG01 (sample SAMEA3136674, study PRJEB25190) | human gut metagenome | biome: human gut; feature: human-associated habitat; material: faeces | place: Austria | collected 2013 | reverse complement strand
TGATAGAAATAAAGGTTATAGAATTATATAAGAAAAACTGTTGGGATGTTATTACCCTACTGATGATACTGACAAGTGCGGCTGTCATCATTTATTTTGGAGAAGTAATTAAAAAAGCATTATCAATAAATCTGTTGTTCTTTTGGTTAATTTTACAAGGAATATATCTTACAATTCGACGCTATATAAGTCAAGATACTGATTGACTAGATACAAAATATTTGATAAAATATAAATAGAAATACAGCAGATCAAAGGAGGTAAAACTTATGAGAGCAAAGAAAGTGATTGTAGGGGTAGCTATTAGTGCAATGTTAATTTCTTCATCAATTCCAGTAATGGCATTTTCTGTTACAAACGGGAATAAGACATTTGATAAAAAGTGGGAATTGAGCACTACATCTGATGGCGGAAAAGGTGTTTTGACTTATGGTTATAATACTCTTGCTATTAATGAAGATTATGCACACGCATATCATTCAACTAAAGATCATTACGCATATGTCAAGAATGGAAATGGTTCTTTTTCGGGTTCAAATGTTGGTAAAGGTAATTGGTCTAAAATTGAGGTTGCTCATAAAGGAAATAGTATTACCTACGGTAATAGCTACTAAACAAAGGTTCGGGATAATGGCTGAGTGGTTTGAATTCCAACCACTCTTTTTTGTGGAGTGTATATAAATGAAGAAAAAAATAAAATATATAGGAATTGTTTTGGTTATTTTGTTCTGTTGCTATAATTTATTTTGGTACTTCGGGAGTTATAAACCATATAACGAATTTCAGAAAGACTTCCCTGAAATAGAAGAATCTGGAGTAAAAATTTACACAGATAAAGATGGATTCCAGTATAGTGTGTCTGTCCCTGATTATTTGCTTTGGAATGGAAATCTTGCGATAGCTGAGTCAGATGTTCGATATGCACTAATTATTTGGATAAAACCATTTCACCAAGGAATAAGTCAAGGCGTGCTATTTAATGACTATAAGGATTTGAATACTCAAATTATGTTGTCAAGTAGCAAAAAAGCTGAAGATCAAGAAGATCAATGGATTGTTGATGAAAATAGCACAATATTGACTACGATATTTGAAAAAGCAAATAAAGTATGGAATCTGGGGTTGAAATAAATGAAAGCAATTAAAAACTTATGTTTGTTTTGTTTCCTGATTTTTGGAATACTTATGCAATCTGAAATATTTCAAGATCAGCTTTGGAACTTTTCTACAGCATATTTTACGTCATCACGCTATGAAGTTGCTAGTGAAGATATGTCGCAGTTTCTGAAAGATGTATCAGAAACTGCAACGGAGAATGATGTACATATTTTTTCTCAGTACAATGAAATCAATAATAAATACCTTTCAACACTTCATATTTATGGCGATGATAAAGTAATCAGACAAACATTAAAAAATACTGCAAACATAGAAGAATCAGAATATACCGCTTTAGTTTCCGGAATTACGAAAGTAAAATTTCATAATCTCTCAGAATTGCAAAGTACCTCTGTGGGTTATGAAAACTTTATCTCATACATAGGAAATGAGGACAATATTATCTCTGCATATCAGAAATTATCAGAAAAATATAGCTTAACTTATCCAGAATATTGGAATTCTACGGAAAAGGACATGATTTTTATTATATGGGGTATGATTATTGCATTGATGATTGTTCTAAATGTAATTGAAGTGGTTAGGCGAAAAAAAGAGGTTGTTGTACGAGTTTCCTTAGGAGAAAGTGCTGGTTTCATAGCATTTAAGGCTGCTTTATTCGATGTAACTTTTGACATTGCATTATTTATTGTTGCAAAAATATTGCTGTCAAATTATATATCGGGAGCATATGAGAATAGACTCGTCACAATTTTATATTCCATTGGAATTATTCTTTCCACTATTCCATATTGTTCTTTTTGCTTTTTTGATATTAGAAAGGCATTCGCAAATGCAACACACAAAAGAGGAGTGGATTTTTTAATTTATTCGTTAAAATTTATAGCAGGGGTAGCCGCTGTTTTTACAATTACCACTAATATTAGTAGTATTCATAATAACCTATTTACAAATGAACATTTGTTAGAAGAATATTATGATGCAAATTATTTTACCGTAAAGACTACTGATTTTAATGCTGAAAAAGAAGAAGCTTTTTGGAATAAACTATACAAGAATGAATATAACACATTAAAGCCTGTAATATGCTTGAATATTTTAAATGATAAAAATGATGTGATATATGTAAATAATCATGCAAAAGATATGTTACAAGGTTTTACGAAGCAGATAAATGCAGTAGAGAATGAATCTTCTGATTTGATTATTTTCATTCCAAAGAATAGATATTTTGCTAAAAACAAGCAATTAGCCTATGACTCCTTGAGCCATGTTTTAAATCATGATAATTTACAACAATTAAATATTCAGTACATAGAGTATAGCGAAACAGAATACTTTTCCTATTTAGATACAAGTAGAATAAATGGTATCGAAAAAAGCAAAAATCCGATAATTATTTATCAGGCAAACAAAGATTTAGCAGTCAATGGTGGGTATCTTGAAAGCTATAAAGCAGGAGCAGTTTTATTTCAATGTGATGAAAAACAGCTAAGAAATATCAGCAAAAAGTATGAAGATATGCTTGGAAATTATCAGCTAGTAATTACAAACGTACATGAACAGTATTTATATAATCACACATTTTTAATAAAACTCGTGGGATTTTTAAGTTCTCTTTGTACGATTGTATTGCTTTTAAATATTATGATTATTGTTACAGTAAGTAGACTAGAGTTCCGAGAAAATGCAATGAAAATTTCCTTGATGAAAATCTTTGGATATAGTTTATTTGAACGGCACAAAACACTTCTTAAAATGATTGTAGTGGAAAATTTTGTGATATTAGTAGGTATGCTTATCTATTCTTTATTATCGGTACAGACTGAAGTAGGAATTAGCATTCTTGTTAGTTCATTTATGGCACTAATAGAATTTACAATTATTTTCTTTAATATCACAATTGTTGAAAAAACAAACATACCGAAATCATTAAAAGGAGGTTGCTTATGATAACAATTGAAAATCTATGCAAAGCATATAATGATAAAATTTTGTTCAAAAATTTTCATTTGGAAATTCCAGATAGCCGTTTTTTGGTAATTAGTGGCGAAAGTGGATGCGGAAAAAGTACTTTACTTAATATGATTGGAGGTATTGAAACTCCTGACAAAGGTTCTATTATTGTGAATGGTTTTGATGTGGCAAAAAAAGGAAAAAAGCAGAAATATTTCAAAGAAGTTGTTGGATTTTTATTTCAAAATTTTGCCCTTTTGGAAAACAAAACAGTAAAAGAAAATCTAGAAATAATAAAAAAATCAGGTAGAACGGATATTTCAATAAATGAAGCTCTTGAAAAAGTTGGTTTACAGAAAGTAATTAACAAAAAAGTCTATCAATTATCTGGTGGCGAACAGCAGAGAGTTGCGTTAGCTCGTTTAATGCTAAAGAAATGTTCGATTGTATTAGCAGACGAACCAACTGGTTCCTTAGACAAAAAAAATAGTGAGATTGTTATGAATATATTGCATGAGTTAAGTGAACAGGGAAAAACAGTTATTGTTGTAACTCATAGTGAAGAAATTGTAGCACAAGAAAAGCATGTTCTATATTTATAATTACCCATAATAGAAGAATATGTTCTTTCGGGAGACACCTCCTCTAAGAACATATTCTTTTGGTTAAAATTGATTATAAAGATACTTTTATTTCAGTATATTCGCTATATTGATGGGATATATATTTGCATATTATTTATATGGATAAGGATTATAACTCTAGTGAGTCTTCTGCATCTACCCACATCTGTAAATTACCCTCAAGATATAATCTTGCATATTCCAAAGGCTCATCCACAGCCAATGAAGTAAGCGCACATTCTGATCCGTATGTGGTTTTTAGATTTTTTTCAGCTTTCCAGCAATCAATGCGAAGCATATATCCGGCACTTGTGTAAACATCAATACTATCGTGATTTATGTTGTATTCTGCATAAATTGTTCTCATCGTATCTTATCTCCATTTTCTTTTAATAATCAGTTATAGAGTTAAATATCGAAAACATTTCAATCAGTTCACCATGTCGTTATTGTTATACTGTGTTATGAAATTTTCTTTCCCTTATTTTTTCCCATATTAAGGTTCATGAAAACCAATGTGAGAATATAACACAAGGGAAAGAGTAAGGGAAAGCTCACTTGCTACAAACTTAGTATTTTCAAGGGTTTGCGAAGAATTTGATAATTAAATATAACAGTTATTAAATTTCCTAAAATATGTGAAATATCAACTTAAATTTGTAGAATGAGGTATAGAAAATAATTGTAAAAAGAGATTGTAATGGAGGCGAAGTGAATGAAAATAGCAATTTGTGATGATGAAAAAATATTGGCTGAATTGTTTAGACAGAAAATTCTTGCTGAAGAGTCGGAAAGTGAAATATTTGTTTTCACAAGAGGGGATGATTTAATACAATCTGCCACAATATTTGATGCAGCGTTTTTGGATATAGAAATGGAAGAAATGGACGGATTTCGTGTAGCAGAATTACTCAAAGTGAAACAACCACAATGTGTTTTTTCATTTATAACAACTCATGTTGAACTGGCTGTAGACGGTTATGATTATCAGCCATTCAGATATATATTAAAGACCGCACCGGAAGTGGTTATTAAGAGAAAAATAAGGGAAACGCTGAATGAGGCATATAACAAAAATAAAGTTTTGCAGATTTCGTATAAGGGAAACTACCATAATGTCTTGGTAGGTGATATTTTTTATATAGAAATTGTAGGTCATTGTATGAAAATTGCATTAGAGAATACGGAAATTTACTGGAACAAGCAACTAGTTGAAATAGAAAAAGAAATGAATAAATATGGATTGGTTCGTTGTCACAGAAGTTTTATGGTTGCGAAGTCAAAGATTAAAGAAATTATTTCAAATGCGATTAGAATGAAAAACGGTTATACTGTTCCTATAGGCAGAAAATATAAAAAGCAATTTTTTGAGGAATATAATAAGTTTATATTTATAGATTAGGAGTTAAACAATTATGCAGATGTTTGAACTAATAAATGTAGTTATTGAAATTGTAATAATGCTGTTCTATTGCAGGAATATTTTTGAAGAAAAGCCTCTAAAGAAATATATCAGATTTTTAATGGTAGTATTTATATTAGGAATTCTTGTCTTAACGGGAACATTACGATTAGGGACTCATATTAATTTAGCAATCAATTATTGTATATGTTATGCATATTCATCTTTGTTATACCAAGGAAACGAAAAAGTAAAGCTTTTCATGAGTGCAATGTATATAGTAATATCTATATTTGCAGATATTTTAGCAACCATAATTATAACATTTTTTGGAATAGAATACGGAATGTCTGGTGGAGACAATATTACATATATTGTTGGAGCAATGTTATCAAATTTCATTAGATTGTGGTTATTGGCATATGTAGGAAAAATATTGAGCAGACGTGTACAGAAAATACCCGTATCTTATTGGATTTTCTTATTTGTATGTCCAATATTGAGTGTAATGTGTTTGATAATTTTTGATATTTATTTAATGCAAGCAGAAACAGTAAGTCAATTGTTGGTGTTCGTACCACCATTTTGTATTTTATATATTAATTTCATGCTATTTAGTTTTTTTGAAACCTTTTCTGAACAAATCAGATTAAAAGTGATTGAAGAATTGGCGCAAAGCGAGGAAGAAAACTATAAAATCTTACAGAATAATGAAGCGGAATTAAGAAAGTTACGTCATGATATGAAAAATCATATTATGATGCTTGGTGAATATTTAAAACATGATGATACTAAAACAGCTCTACAACATTTAACTAATATTCAGGATACGCTTGAAGAAATTTCTGCTACTGTATATACAAATAACCCAGCTATCGATGCTGCGATAAACATAGGTGCAAGAAAGGCACAAGCAGAAGGTGTTGAATATAAGGCACAAATTATAGGTGGAATAATGGCAAATATAGAAGCCGGAGATATATGCAAATTTTTAAGTAATGCCATTGATAATGCAATAGAAGGAAGTATTATGTGCGAAGAACGATATGTTTATATTGAATTAAACATATCGAATGAAAGCTTAAAAATACATATTGAAAATACAACCTCTAATAAGGATAAAACTACTATGCTTGATTTTCTAACTAGTAAACTTGATAAAGAAAATCATGGTTTTGGAATGAAAAACATGAGGAGTGTTGTAAAAAAATATAACGGTATTATGAATACAGAAATTGACAATGGAATATTCTATCTTGATGCAGTTTTATATAATAAAAACGTTGATTTTAATGTCGTCTAGGAAGTATAGATGTCACTTAGGAAGATATATTGCTGAAAAAAAATAAATATGCTAAACTCTGAGTAAGGAGGATATTACTATGTTTTCACGATTAGCTCAGAGATTAGCATATTTTTTTGTTGAGAAAAATGTTATCAAAATTAATGAGATTGAAGTATATAGGTATGGATATGAGATATTGATAGCTGAAACAGTAAATTGGATAATTACTATAATAATTGCATTATTTTCGAGGACTATTATAGAAACATCTGTTTATATGCTTGCTTTCATGCGATTAAGAGGAGCTGTTGGAGGATTTCACTCAAAGTCGCATATAGGTTGCATAATAATTTCAACAATAGTATATGTATTATGTCTTTATATTATTTATCGAACACCAATGGAATTGTATTGGATACTAATAATTATAGGGTTAATATTACATATAGTGTTAGTCAGAGCAATTGCACCAGTAGCTCATCCTAATAAGCCGTTTATAGATGAGCAAGAATGTTTGAGATTTAGAAAACAAAGTTATAAATTAACGTTTGTTTATAGTAGTATGTGTATAATGATTTTTTTGAGTTCATCATCAACGTTGAAAGTATACAGCTATTGTATTGTACTTGGAATGTTGAGTGCAAGTATTTCAATGTTGGTTGAACATATAAGGCAAAGGCATAATGAGATTTAAGAGGGGAGGTAGGGGAATGAAAAAATTTAAAAAACTTATTTTTAAGTGTTCGGGTATCTTGTGTATGGTTGCCATGTTTGTAGCATTACATTCTGCGAATGTAATGTGCGTAGGAAAATACTATCAGCCGAGAATTCCTAAAGAACTGGATAAATTCAGAAAGAATTAGAAACTTATTATCTCTCGGGAAATTTAATAGGAGCATTGTTTGCGTGGTATACAAATCACTCAAACAATGCTTCTGTTAAATTAAAAAACAATTAAGAAGAATTTTGTGGAAGGAATGATAAAATGAAGAAGTTTAAAGAATTTATCTCACTACTTATAGCATTACATTTGTTTAGTTTAACGCTTTTCCCAGCATATGCTAAAAACGCAGAAATCAATGAAAGTGTAATTTTTAACAATACTCATATTGCATCTTTAGATGAAACGGATAATGAAGATATAATAAAAAACAGTAATCAAATTATTATTAAGTTTAAGGATGATAGTTCTCAAAGAATACTAAAAAAATCCAAAAACAGAAGAATAAAAAGCAAAGTAAAGGGCGAAAAAGAATTTGAAATAAAAAATAAACACTATTCAGTTGTAACGGTAAGTGAAGACGAAAATATTGATAATTTTATTCAATCAATAGATGATGAATATAGCGAAGAAATTGAAATGATACAGCCAGATTATCTTATAGGTTCATTTTCAAATGAAATAGAAGAAGTAATGAATGTTGCTGATACAGTAAAAAATATTAATATAGCCGATAATGTTGATACTGCAGAAAATGTTGATGCAATTGAAGAAACGGTTAAAATTACTGATACTGATGATGATATTATTGTAGCTGTAATTGATACGGCTATAGACTATGACCATGAGGCTTTAGTCGATTCAATATATGTTAATTCTTTGGAAACGAAAGATGGAATTGACAATGATGATAATGGATATGTAGATGATATTATTGGTTGGGATTTTATAAAGGGTGCAGATATATCTCAATCAGATCTTAATAGCAATCACGGAACACATGTTGCAGGGCTTATTGTGGCAGAGGGAATTGGTGTGGGAACAAATGCTAAGATTCTTCCATTGAATGTGTTTAATGATGGTTTAGCTTATACAAGTGATATTATTGCAGCTATAGAATATGCTGAAAATGCGGGAGCAAAGATTGTTAATTGTAGCTGGGGTTCAACAATTAATAATCCCGCTCTTGAAGAAGCTATAAGTAATTCGGATATGTTGTTTGTATGTGCTGCGGGCAATAGCGGAATGAACATTGATGAAACTCCCGTATATCCTGCATCATATAATTTAGATAATATTATTTCAGTGGGGGCTTCAAATGACAGAGACTATTTGGCATATTTTTCGAATTATGGAGAGAATGTAGATATTGCTGCCAACGGTTATAAAGTACAAAGCTCATTTGTAAACGATAATTACGGCATAATGATGGGTACATCAATGTCAACAGCATATGTTTCGGGAGTGGCGGCTTTGGTATATAATGGTTCTGCAATTGAAACTAAAAATGTTATATTAGGTACAAGTGATAAAATTAATACATTAGAAGATGTTATTAATAACAGTCGTAGAATAAATTGCGACAATGCAGTTTCAGGTAGTGTCAACAGTGCTATAATCAAAAATACAAATATTGATTATGATAAAGAAAACTATAATAATAAAATGGCAGAATCTGACGGATATGAGCTATTTGATTTAGATCCAGAACCAGAGCAAATATCTGCTGGATTACAGCATAGTTTAGTTGTAGATAATTGGGGATTGGTTAAGTCATATGGGGATAATACATATAACCAGTTAGGAAATAGAGATGAGAGTGATATTTATCTCTATAACGGAACTGTTGTGGGTTTGGATTATGTTGAAAAAGTATCAACTTTTGCAAATCATAATTTAGCATTAATTGATGGTACTGTATATGCATGGGGACAAAACGATAGATACCAATTGGGGCATACAAATGGTGATGTAAATGCAATACCTACACAGGTAGAGTTTTTTAATGCTGATGGCAGTGTTCCTAATATTGTTGATATATCTGCAGGTGGATGGTTCAGCCTGGCTCTTGATAGCGATGGAAATGTATGGGCTTGGGGAGATAATAAATATGGTCAGTTTGCAAATGGAGAAACAGGCTATTGTTCAGCAATTCCAAGGATTATAATGAGTGGAGTTTCAAAAATTAGTGCTGGAAAATATCATGCGTTGGCTATCAAAGATGGAGTTGTATATGGTTGGGGTAGAAGTGCTGGTGAATATACATTAGGTAAAAATGCAGTATATTCACAGTCTACACCGATTGAAATAGCAGGATTAACAGATACTGTGACTGATATAGAAGCTGGAGACAGATGTAGTTTCTTTATTACTGCTGACGGCGTTTATGTGTTAGGTGCAAATGAGAACGGACAGCTTGGCAATGGTACAACTACCAATATAAGCATTCCTACATTATTAGATATTTCAGCAGTAGAAAAAATAGAATCTAATGGTACTACGTTGTTCTTAACAAGTAATGGTGATGTATATGCTTGCGGTCAAAACACATATGGTCAACTCGGACAGGGACATACTAATACACGTTATACTGAACCAACAAAAATACCTGGAAATGATTATGATAAGATCGCGAGTGGAGGATATCATAATTTATTATTTAAATGTAATGAAGAATACCCTGAGGATCAATGGTATTACAGAAATGCTACGGTATATGCAATAGGACGTAATGACAGTGGGCAGTGTATTCAAACAGCAGGTGCAAATATAATATATCCAACATCTGTAATTGAGATAGAAAATACAGAGGATACTGGGCCTTTTGCATGGGATTCTAATCATATTCGACCCATGGATGCTACATATGTATCGCAGAATGGTTGGAATTACGCTGAAAATTATTACGGTGAAAATACTATAAATGTACGATATACTAATAAGGAGTCCGGTGCTGATGGGTGGGGAGAATATTCATATTTGAAATTTGATATTAGAAATATTCCAAAAGAACGTATTACATCAGCAAAGTTGCATTTATATGTGGAAAATGAAGGTGATATGAGAGAATCCGTAAGAACAATAGGTGTATATGATACATATGAAAACAACTGGGACGGACAGTTGATGACATGGAAAGAAGGTCGTGTTGGTTCAAGAACACTGATAGATACATTTACAGTTACAGCTACGGGTTATATGATAGAAGATGTAGGATGGCATGAAATTGATATTACTGATTATTTGAAAAATAATTGTATTGATGATGAATTATCTTTGATGTTGAAGATGATATCTACTCAGGCATATCAGACCGTTATTACTTCTGGTGTGTATAATGATGCATTTACATTACAAGATATGATGACCAATAAAAACATTCCTGTTTTGGAAATAGAATATGACTCGGAAGATAGTTCGGTGTCAAATCGGAAAGAATTTAATGCATCGGCCGATACATACATATCACAACATAGCACGGAATATAGTACAAATTTCTCAAATAGTGAATATTTGTGCGTAAATTATACACCTAATGAAATAGGCAATGGAAGTTGGGGGCAGGATTCGTATTTAACATTCAATCTTGATGGAATAAATGAATTAGAAAGAGCAAATATAGGGTCTGCAAAATTATGGTTATATGTGGATCCCAAAAGTGATGTTCGAAAGTCACTACGCAAAATCACAGTTTCGGGCAATAACGGTTTGAAATATAGTGCAGACACTATATCGTGGAGCAGAGGCAGATTTTTTGGAAAGTATGAATTGGGAGGATTTACGGTAGAAGGTAATGGATATGAAGTTTTAACTTCGGGTTGGAAACAGATTGATGTTACAGATTTTGTAAAATCAACTGATAGTCAAGAAGTAGAATTTATATTAAAAATGGTATCAGAAACACAACATCCGATAAAAATCCATTCATCTGAATATTCTGATGAAAGTACAAGACCAAGGCTGATTATTGATATGCAGCCTATTGATATTTCACAAAATTATTTTACAAATGTCCCCTTGAATGAAAGACTAATGTATAAGTTTATTCCAACTGCAACGAATGAATATATATTTACGTCAGTTGGAGGAAACGGTTTAACAGCTGTGTTGTTTGATGAGAATATGGAACAGTTAAGTGTGTCAGAGAATGCAGGAGGAGAGTTTAGGGTTAGATATAGTTTTGAAACTGGGAAAAAGTATTATTTAAAAGTTTCATCTAAAGAAAATTTAGAAGGGAATTATAAATTGTATTTAGAAAAGCCTTTTGAATTATTACGTATAGAATAGAAAAAGTGTTATTCATCATGAAAATAAAATTTAAGATTAAAGAAAGGAATATCATATGAAAAGGAATGTTTTATTTATAATACTTATGCTTTCCGTATTGTTCCAAAATTCAGCGTTTATTTTTGCAGAAGAAATAACAGATGAAACAACTGAATTTGGTACAGGGTTAGCTGATATGAGCGATGAACAATGGGCTGAGTTTAATGCAAAATTACCATTGATTGTTGATGTGAAACCGAATGAAATTGCACTGTCAAGAGTTGAAAATACCGAAAACCAGTTATTTTCAAATTCTGATGAAGAAATAATAGCCGAAAAAATAGGTAGTGAGGTTAGCTACGTTTATCCGGGAGATATGAGTTCTGGTAGTATAGCATCAAGTGAATTTCCATTATCGGATGCGGTAGATGTAAGCCAATCGCTCACATTTCCGCCTATTGGTAATCAAGGTTCAATAAATTCTTGTGTGGCGTGGTCTTTAGGATATTATCAGCTTACAAACAATAACTGCGTTGCAAGAGGTACAAAAGCAAAAACATCATCAGGAGCCGCTGTTAAAGAAAATATTATGTCTCCGAGATTTATATATTCGTTAGTAAATGGTGGTAAGAATGTCGGTACCTATTATGATGAGGCTTGTGCCGCCATAATGAGCTATGGTTGTCCTAATATTAAAAGCTACTCATATAACATTACTAAATCAAATCTTAAAGAATGGTGTATTAATACAGACGTTTGGAATAGTGCTATTTATAATAAACCCAGAAGAATTTCATATGAATCTAATAATTCAACGGAACCAATTACCGCCACTACTCCTTTTGTAATCAATATCAAAAGACTTTTATCAAATGGATATGTTGTAACAGTTCCTACATTTGTAAAATCTTTTGTTTATACAACAAATACATCAACAGGTGCTTATGGATGCAGATATATGAAAAACACAGAACTAGGTGCACACGCAATGACTATTGTTGGCTATGATGATGAGTTTTGGGTTGATGTAAATAATAACAAAAAAAAGGATAACGGTGAAATAGGAGCTTTTAAGATTGCGAATTCTTGGGGTGCATCAGCATCAAACTATACTAATGGTTATTTATGGATGTCTTATGATGCAATTGGTTCTGAAAGTGCTGTTTCTAATGCTCCTAAATCAAGAGCTGCGGCATTTGATACATATTATTTTATTGAACCTGAAACAGAATATACTCCTCTGTTGGTTGCAAATGTTAAAATGACAACGAAAAAAAGAAATCAAGTTGCTGTTAAAGTGGGCATATCTAACACAGATACAACAACTCCAGACGAGTTGATCAGCGTTGTGAATAATTATAATATTGCTTTCAATAATGCTTCTCAAAGCTGGGTTTCAGAAGATACAACAATTCTTGACAAAAACTTTACAGGTGGTACATCAAACCAAACTGTAACAATTCCATTTGACTTAACACCTGTTATAAAAAAGGCGTATGACTCAGTTGGTTTTACAGAAAAAACAAGTAAAAGATTGTATATAGAGGTTACAGACGCAGTAAATAATAACGATAATATAACGCTTAAAGATGTAACTATTGTTGAACCAATTACAGGAAAAACAATAGCTTCTTCAAATACAAGTGACCTTGTTGCCATTAACAACAGTGTTACAAAAACTGTAGATTTTGAAATTACCCCTTTTGTAGGCTATGATGAAAATCAAGATATTACACTTGTTTTTAATAACAATATTCAGGCAAGTACCGTAGCGAATAATATATATTTATCTAAAGATGATAACATCATATACCCCAAATGTGATGTTATAGATAACAGAGTTATTATATCGCCACCAACTAACGAATACACTACTGATACAGATTATGAATTACATATTGGAACGGGCGTTAAATCAAAAGGTGGTAACAGCATGCAATCCGAAAGAATCATTTTAATTTATATTCTTGATGAATATTATGTATATTAGTAAAAGTTAACATATCTTAATGAAAGGTAGTGAATAAGCTATGAAAAAGATAGCTGTGAGTGTTTTCCTGATTATTTTATTAGCAAGCTTTTGTATTTCATCAAATGCAGAAATAAATACCAATTATTATATAAGTAATGTTTTAGCATTACAAGGGGAGGAGTATGGTACAAATATAAAAGCGGCTGTTTATGGTTTTGAAGAAACAGATAATTTATCTTTAAGAGTCGGCGAATTAAAAAATCCTAATAATACCCTTATTGATAAAATATCAGAATATAAATCACAAGAAGAAGAAGTTATTTTTGTAGAGCTTACGGCGTATGATACAGAGAAAGATCTAAAAATAACGCTGAACAAAACTGTAGATATGAAAATAACACTATCTAAAAATGGTTTGGGTTCAGGTTTTGCAGGATGTATGGGTAAAAATTATAAAGTTTTGAAAGTTACTGACAATGTTAAAGAATTATCAGTAGTTGAAAATTCATTATATGATGTTACTTTCAAAACTGATGAATTAGGCATATATGCTGTTATATACAACCCCTATGCTATATCCCTATCATTTATGCTTGACAACGAAAATCAATATTGTCAAATTGATAATCTATCTAAATTGTCAGTTGTAGATCTTCCGGAATCTCCACAAAAGAATGGATATAATTTTGCAGGCTGGTATCAACGTGAAAACGGAGAAGGCTTATGTTTATATTCTGGCATAACATTGGCAGAAGTTGCCACTCCAGTTGTTTATGCATACTGGGTTGAAGATAGTATAGAAAAATATCCTTCTACTGATTCATCAATGCTTGAATGCTTGACTTTTGATGCAGAAACAGGAACGATAACAAAGTGTGATACGTCTATTTCAGGTGAATTGGTTATACCGCAGGAGATTGACGGTGTTGCTGTAACGGAAATTGGGGCAAATGCGTTTGCAAGTTGCAAAAATCTTATAAGTGTCACAATACCGGGAAATGTAAAAAAAATTGGCGATTATGCTTTTTTCAATAATTGGAAATTACAAACGGTAACAATGTGGTGTGGGGTAACAAATATTGGGGATAGTGCGTTTAGTGCTTGTAGAAAGCTAACGAACATATCAATTCCTGATAGTGTTACATCAATCGGTTGTAATGCATTTTATAATTGTACGTTGCTTACAAATGTAACGATTCCGACCAAACTTACTAGGCTTGGAGATTATGCTTTTAAATATTGTATCAACTTAGCAACTGTCACCATTCCTGATACGCTTGTTAATATACCGACAGATGCTTTTTATGGTGACACTAACCTTACAAATGTAACAATAGGAAAAGGTGTAAAACTAATAGGTACGAATGCATTTTACGGGTGTACGAGATTGACAGAAATAAAATTACCGGAAAATGTAGGAAGTATAAATGATATGGCTTTTTCAAGGTGTGAAAATTTGAAGAAAGTTGTTATTCCCCAAAGTGTAATCAACATCGGTGCAAATGTGTTTAGTGAAACGTCAGAAGAATTTAAAATATATGGTTACGGTGATTCATATGCAAAAATATATGCCGATGAGAATGGTATTACTTATGTAGATATAACAGAACCAGATTCAACGCCCATGCCGTTACCAACTATAGACCCTATGCCTACACCGACACCAGGTCCACAAGTTATTACAGTCGAACCTCCTATGGCAAATGTAGAAAGCGGTAAGGTTGCATATGGAACTAACGTGACTTTGAATCCTAAAAGTGCCCATCTGGCATATTCGATAAATGGTGGAGAATTTGTTTATAAGTATTTTGCAGACACCATTACCATTACGGAGGATACAACAATAACAGTTAAGTCATGGATAGATGCACTTGAACCTAATACGGAGTATATCATTAAAGAAGCTACATATACATATACGGTTGATGAGGAAACAGTACCGAAGTATCCATATGTTATAAAAGAAATGTCGTTATTATCAGTGTCGGGTGAGGAGTTGAATGATATTCCAAACGATTCAAGCTTTATTGTTGAAGTGACACTGAATGAAGTACAGAATCGAACAGAAAAGGATTATATTTTTGTTGCAGTATATAGCACAGATGGTCAATTACTTAATCTAGACTATGTAAAGGGAGATTTTATAGTAAATGCAGAATGTTCATTTGGATTTAATATTCCAGCAATAAAAGAACCTGTTGGTGCGGTTAAAGCGTATGTATGGAATTCCTTTAATTTAATGGAGCCATTGGCAGAGAGTAAGACTTTATTAATTTAGTAATATATCTATATTGAAAAACGATAACCAATAAACAGAAAAAGCAGTATTTTTGTTAAAGATACTGCTGGTGAGAAATTAATAAAAATATGTCAGTTTATAAGTGGCACATAAAAAAGAAAAGAGACATATTTGTTAAGGGGAATCAAACGGGATGTATAAGTTTCGAGTCAAAAAGGTTATTGTTGTAGTGGAATTGAATAAAATTATTCAGGATGCAACTGAAGGAGAAAAATATGCCCAAAAATGTTGTACAGCTGAACTTAAAAAGGATTAATCATGATAATTCATGTGATGAAACTTTTGAATGCTTTGAGTGCAGTGGCACAAACAGAATATGTAGAGTTATAGATGGATGCTATAAATTTCCAAAACGCATAAGTGCTATTTTAGTTGCAGATGAATTAGGATTTTAATTAAGATGCTGATTGTAAAAATAAAGATTATAGTATATTATAGAGCTGGAGGCTGATTATTAAAGACAAGATATACGTTAAAAATTAATTATCAACAAGCCGAATTTGTCAGATAAAAATAGACAAATTCGGCTTATTTGTTTTTATATTAACCAATAAAATAATTATAAATTTATACAATATTAACAAAAGTCGAATGATTAAAAAATAAATTTCCTTTTTTCGACTGATTTTACGATTTATTATTAATAGAAGGGTAAAGAAAAACACTTTTCAAAATTGGATATGAAGGGAGGGAAATGTGTGCCAACCTCTTCGTATGATAATAATGAAAAGCTTGAATGGAAAAAATTTGACCAGTACAGTTTAAGTGTTATTCATTCGATTTCCGTTGATGAAAAACGAAAAAGAAATGCAAAGAAAAGACAATGCGATTTAGTAAGTTATGATATAGATATACTTTCGGAGAATTTTCTTGATATGCACGTTATTTCCGATGATGACGGTCATAGCGGTGAAATAAGTATAGAATGGCTTTATGAAGCTATGCTGAATCTTAGTGACAATTTAAAAGAGGTATTGTTATTAAAATTTTGGTATAAATATTCTCGCAAAGAAATATCAGAAAAACTTCGAGTATCCGAAAAAACAATTACTAATTGGAAGAATAAAGCATTTGAGTACATAAAGAATTACAGAAGGAGAATATTAGAGCGTGATATTCGCGGACCTTAAAAATGATATTGTAAAAAAGGCGATTAAGGGTGAACACGAGGCACAAGAATATCTTTTGAATCGCTATGACAGTTATATAAATAAAGTATCAATGGTTACTGTATTTGATAAATACGGTGTCCCGTACAGATATGTAGACGAAGATTTAAAAGCAGAAGTTCAAATGAGATATTTAATAGAACTTTCTAAATGTGAGGTAATATAAAAATGATAACAATACAAAGTGATTTATTTGAGTTTGCTTATGTACCCGACTGGTACAGGCATCTTCATGATTTAAAATGTATGGCATTGCCGGAGGCATGGCAGTTCAAGAAACCGGCAGTTGAAACAAAGAATGCAGAAACACCGATATTGGAACGGTATATACATACAATTTTTCGTAAACAGGCTATTGAATTCAACTCAGAACAAGAAGATAATAAAGCATTAAAATATTTTTACATTGAGAATGAATGTGCCTGCTTTCATACAGGATTATACACCCCGAGCTATAAAGGCATATACGGTTGCTTTTTCAGAAATAAAAAGCAGGATTCTATGCTTGAATGGTATTTTAAAGGCTTTTGTGATGAAATGTCACCATGGCTTAAATATATAGAGCCGTTGCCTGAACGGCCGGTGTATCATATGGCACAGCAAGGTTTGAATTTTAATCCCGAATGGTCAATAAGGGTAAATGTTGAGCATATTTTGGGTGATGAAGAAAATCTAAATAGAATTCCCGCAAAAATAAGAAAGGCTAAAAATTTGCCGTTGCTGTTGGAAACTGCGGTGGAACTTGCAAGGCGAAAAGCAGTTATAGAACCGGGACTTATTTCTGCACAGGGATATATGGGGAGAGTGCAATATTTACTTCCGATATATCTTACTAAAATGAATAAGCCGGATTTGGCAATGACACTGACAGTTATGGACGGATACTATTTAGGGAATACTTGTCTGACTCTTGAAATGGCATATCTCAATGCTCGGGCAATAGCCAAACCGTCAGCACCATGGCTTTTGGAACTTATAAAATAATTAAAAAACAGAATGCTTGGTAAACAGTTCTTTTTCTGAAATGTTTACCAAGCCTTTTTTTATTATCAATGAAAAGGAGACTTTTATATGAAAACTTAATTTAGAGCCGAATGGCTCGCATTAAAAAAATGCGAGTTTTTTCGGCTTGTTAGAGTGCCGTTTTTCTTGCAGAAAGGCGGTACTTTTTATGAAAATTAAATATGAGTTTGCGGACGGAGATGTGGAGGTTGATGTTCCTAATGAATGGGCGAGTATTCTTGTGGAACTGGACAGACTGGAGAGGAATAATGACAAGAAGGAAAGACGCAGGCACTATTCGCTTGATGCGTGCGTATATGAAGGAATTGTTTATGCGTCGGAGGACAAAAATCTTACGGGAATTTTTGAAACAGACAGTAAGTTCGGAAGATTAACAGAAGCGATAAAATATCTTTCGAATAAGCAGAAGTCCCTTATACAGGCGGTATATTTTGAAGGAATGTCTGTAAGTGATTGTGCGAAACATATGGGGATAAGTCAGTCGGCAGTATCACAGCAGTTAAAAACAATTTATAAAAAGCTGAAAAAGTTTTTATAAAAAACCTTATATTTCAGTCTTTTTGTGTCCGTATAGTGAAGGGTATTAAAAAATCAGCCTTTCGGAAAGGACGTTTAACTATGAAACATACATTAACAATCAGTGTTTCAAAGAAACCGAGAGCGGACAGTATTGTGAATTTCCGCAGTATATCAATAAGGGAGAGATTTCTCCGTCTTTTGTTTGGCATACCGTGTAAGATGACAATACTTGTTCCGGGTGACAGTGTAGAGAAACTTTCGATATGTGAGGTGAACAAGGAGGGGAGAGGATGAGCAGAACAAAACTTTTGCTTGATGTTGTAAGCGATATGCGTTCGCTTGCGGACAGCTTGGAAACTATGGCAAATGCCGTTGCAGGCAATGACGGCATATCAAAGGAAAAACAAGCTGATAAGCCGAGCGTTACACATGAAATGCTGCGTGAACTTGCGGTTAAACTGTCACGAAATGGTAAGCGTGAGGAAATAAAACAGCTTATTGAAAAATACAGAGTAAAGAATATTACCGCTGTTGCAGAGTCAGACCTTGATTCATTTTATGCAGATTTACAGAAGATGGAGGTATCTTGATATGCCACCGTTAAATCACGCTGTACTTTCTGCGTCATCGGCATATCGTTGGCTGGAATGTCCGCCGTCGGCACTGGCAACAGCAGATATTCCGGACGAAACAACAATATATGCACAGGAAGGTTCGGCAGCTCACGAAATGGCGGAATATAAAATCAGGTGGCATTTAGGTGAAAAGGACCTTGCACCTCCGAATATCGGAAACTTCCATGCAGAAGAAATCGACAGATATACAGACAGCTATGCGTATTATGCGACAGATAAAATCGAAACAATAAGAAAAATATGTCCCGACGCAATAGTTATGGTAGAACAAAGACTTGACTTTTCAAATTATGTTAAGGACGGCTTCGGTACGGGTGACCTTGTTATAGTTGCAGATGATGTAATGCAGGTTATAGATTTTAAGTACGGCAAAGGCGTAACGGTATCGGCAGAGCACAATCCGCAGATGATGTTGTATGCATTGGGTGCACTTAATCTTTACGATTATCTGTATGATATCAAGACAGTGAAAACAGCCATTGTTCAGCCAAGACTTGATAATATTTCCGAATGGGAGATTTCTGTTGATGAACTTCTGGAATGGGCGGAGAATACACTGAAACCGATAGCCGAACTTGCCGCAAAAGGCGAGGGCGAATTTAAAGCGGGAAATCATTGCCGATTCTGCAAATTAAGAGCTGTATGCAGAAAACGTGCAGAACTTATGCTTGAAACAGCGGAATATGAGTTTAAAGACCCCGCGGAACTTAATGATGATGAAATATTGCACATACTGACGATAGCGGACGACCTGTCAAAATGGGCAGAAGATGTATATTCTTATGCACAGGCGAAAGCTATAAATGAGGGGAAAAGCTGGAGCGGATTTAAAATAGTCGAGGGACGTTCCAAACGACAGTATGCGGACGAAAACAAGATTGCAGAGGTTTGCCGAAATAACGGTTATACCATGTCGCAGATATATAAAAGCACGCTTATAGGTATAACTGATATGGAAAAGCTTATGGGCAGAAAAATTTTTAAAGAACTGCTCGGTGACTATATCATAAAACCGAAAGGCAGACTGACACTTGTACCGGAAACTGATAAGAGAGAAGAAGTACATACATTGGGTGAGTTTAGAAAGGAATTTTAATATGGCACATTTAGTAACGGGTAAGGTCAGATTGTCATATGAACATATATGGGAGCCTGCATCTATTAACGACAGTGATGAAAAGTACAGTGTTTCTTTGATTATACCAAAGTCTGATACAAAGACGGTAAAAGATATTCAAAACGCAGTCGAACAGGCAAAGCAGGACGGCAAAGCAAAGTTCGGAGGAAGAATACCTGCGAATTTGAAACTGCCTCTTCGTGACGGTGATATTGAACGTCCTGATGATGAGGCATATAAAGACTGCTATTTCATAAACTGCAATTCAAAAGATAAACCGCAGATTGTGGATAAGAATGTACAGCCTATTTTAGACAGAAATGAGGTTTACAGCGGATGTTATGCAAGAGTGTCAATATCTCTTTATCCGTTTAATACAAACGGAAATAAAGGAATTGCGTGCGGACTTGGCAATATACAGAAGATTGCAGACGGAGAACCGCTTGGCGGACGTACCAGAGCAGAGGACGATTTTGAAGCATATGATGAAGAAGATGATTTCTTAAATTAAGGTGAATTGGAGATGTATGCAAAAAAAGAACACCTCGTAAGATGTTCTTAAATAATATGCTGTTGAAGCCATTGAAGAATATCAGAATCAGACTGAGTTCCTGACGCAACTGATAAAATAAGTTCAATCAATTCGGTATCAGTGTACTTTAAATCAATGTCGTTTATTGCAAGAAATACAAGCATTGCGTGAGTACCGATTCGCTTATTACCATCTACAAACGGATGATTTTTTACAAGTCCAAAACATAGGCGAGAGGCTTTATCCAATAAAGTCGGATACAGTTCCTCTCCACCGTATGTTTGGAATGGTGTATTGATAGCTGATTCTAAAAGAGAATCATCGCGTATATCAAGTGAACCTCCGAATTCTTTCACAAGCTGTGAATGTAATAATAAAATTTGTTCTTTAGTAAGGATTTTCATTTTGCAAGTTCCTCATATACGGCCTTATTACGAGTAATTAATTTTTCTGATATAGCTAATACATCATCAGTTTGTGCTGATAATTGTTCATCAGCTTGATTGAATTCTAAAATTAGATAGCGAGGTGAGTTGTTTTTTAGAATTACAGCAGAACCGTACTGGTCAACAAGTCTTGCTACTTTAGAAAAGTTTTGATTGGCTTCGGAAATAGAAACCATTGTTTTGGTATTAACATTCATATTGCATACCTCCATTTCTTTTATATAAATATTATATTCTTATTTTAGGATAAAGTCAACCTAAAATTTAATGGTAAATGGTGAGAACTATGAAAAAATTAAGCTGTGATATTGAAACCTTTTCTGACGTAGACCTTATAAGGTGCGGAGTATATAAGTATGCGGACTCTCCTAATTTTGAGATGTTACTGTTTGCATATGCTGTTGATGACGGTGATGTTCATATAATTGACATTGCAGGCGGTGAAGAACTTCCAGAGGAAATAATACAGGCTATAAAATCAGATACCGTTGTGAAAACGGCATATAACGCACAATTTGAACGTGTGTGTCTGTCAAGGTATCTTAAGCTTCCCGAGGGAGAATATCTTAATCCGCAGTCTTGGTACTGTACAGCGGTGCAGGCTGCGGAACTGGCACTGCCTTTGTCGCTTGCCGATGTCGGAAGTGTACTCGGATTAGAGAGGCAGAAGATGACGGAGGGCAAGGAGTTAATTAAGTATTTCTGTGTACCGTGCAAGCCGACAAAATCAAACGGAAACCGTACTCGAAACAGACCGTGTCACGATATAAATAAATGGGAAACATTCAAAAAATACTGTATGCGTGATGTAGACGTTGAACGTCAGATTGCCGATAAACTTAAAATGTATCCTATAAGTGATGAGGAACATCGACTATATGTTCTCGACCAAATAATAAACGACAGAGGGGTATTAGTTGACAGTGAATTGGCTGAGCAGGCGGTAAAGCTTAATTCAATACAGACGGCTGTGGCGGTTGAACAGGCATATATGATAACTGGACTTGAAAATCCTAATTCAGTAACGCAGTTAAAACAGTGGCTCAAGGAAAACGGTGTGGAAATTGAAAGCCTGTCAAAAAAGGCTGTTAAGAGTCTGGCAGATGAAACAGACGGAGATGTCAGTGAAATGCTGAAACTCCGTCTGCTTATGGCGAAAACGTCCGTCAAGAAATATGAGGCTGTAATACGCAGTGTGTGCAGTGATAACCGTGTACACGGAATGATGCGTTTCTGCGGTGCAAACAGAACGGGAAGATGGTCCGGTAACATTCTGCAGCCGCAAAACTTGCCTCAGAACCATCTGCCGGATTTAACACTTGCAAGGGATATTGTAAAGGACGGAGATTTTGAGATGCTTGACATGATGTTCGGTAATGTGCCGAATGTCCTATCGGAGCTTATAAGAACTGTCCTCATTCCAAAACCGAACCATAGATTTATTGTCGCAGACTTCTCGGCTATTGAGGCTCGTGTGCTTGCTTGGATAGCAGGAGAGCAGTGGCGAATAGATACATTCAGAAACGGCGGTGATATTTACTGTGCGTCCGCAAGCAAGATGTTTAAAGTGCCGGTGGAGAAACATGGAGTAAACGGCGAACTGCGTCAAAAGGGTAAAATATCCGAACTTGCCTGCGGTTACGGCGGCTCAGTCGGTGCATTAAAGAATATGGGTGCTGTTGAGATGGGAGTGCAGGAGAATGAACTTCAGGGCTTGATTAACGATTGGAGAAATGCCAATCCTCATATTGTATGTTTTTGGTACGAAGTCGGCAATGCGGCAATGAAAGCCATAAAAGAAAAAACAACCGTTCCGTTAGGAAAACTTGAGTTTGCGTATGAACGGGGGATATTATTCATACGTCTGCCGAGCGGAAGGTGGCTGTCATATATAAAACCTCGAATCGGTACAAATAGGTTCGGCGGTGACAGCATTACATATATGGGGATAAACTCCGCAAAGAAGTGGGACAGACTTGAAACTTTCGGCGGTAAGCTGACAGAGAATATCGTACAAGGGACTGCAAGAGATTTGCTTGCAAAAGCACTGATAAATACGGCAAATGCAGGATATGATACTGTTTTTCATGTTCATGATGAAATTATATGTGAAGTTCCGAACGGTTACGGTTCGGTTGACGAACTGTGCAGGCAGATGTGTATAAAACCCGAATGGGCGGACGGACTTCCGCTTAATGCTGACGGTTTTGAATGTGAGTATTATAAAAAGGAATAACGAAAATGCAAAAGAAAATAAATTTAAAGGGGTACGATTATGAAAATAAGATGTTTGGATAAAAAAGACTGCTTTGCTAATGCAGACGGTTATTGTATTTGCTTAACGAATAATGATTTCGGAGGAAGAAGATGTTCGTTTTATAAGACAAAGACGAAAGCCGCGGCAGAACGCAAAAAAGTTGAGAAACAATTAAAACGAAAGGGAAAAACGGGATTAATAGACATGTATAACGGGAGGGGACAATGAAAATATCTGTCGGGAACAGCCGTACATCAAGAGCGTGGAAGATTAAAGAATTTTCGTGGGAGAAATTTGTTCAGAAGTGTTCTCAGACAATACGAACGGCTGAAATGGTGCAGGAATATCGCAAATTTCCCAAAGGTCAGCAGGATAATATCAAAGATGTGGGCGGATTTGTCGGAGGTGAACTTCGCAACGGTCTAAGGAGAAAAGATACTGTGATTAACCGATGTCTGCTCACTCTTGATGCGGATTACGCAGACGAGGACTTTTGGGAGCAGATTGAACTGTTCTTTAATTTTAAATGTCTGATATATTCTACACACAAGCATACTGCACAAACACCGAGATTCAGACTTATTATCCCTCTGTCACGTCCTGTTACGGCGGATGAATATACGGCGGTTGCACGCAGAATAGCGGCAGATATAGGTATAGAACAGTTTGACGATACAACGTATCAGCCGCATAGACTTATGTATTGGCCTTCAACTTCTTCCGACGGTGAGTTTGTATTTCAGCACCGTGACGGTGAAGAAATAGATGCGGACGCAGTGCTTGCACGTTATAAAGATTGGCATGATACTTCTGAATATCCTGTTTCGTCAAGACAGAAAAAAATTGTATCACACGCATTGAAGAAACAGGCAGACCCTCTGACAAAGCAGGGAATAGTCGGTGCATTTTGCCGTGCATATACGATACAGGACGCAATAAGCACATTCCTTTCAGATGTGTATGAACCAAGCAGTCTGAACGGTCGTTATGATTATATCCCCGCCGATTCCGCAGCCGGAGTAATAGTGTATAATGACAAGTTTGCATACTCTCATCACGCAACAGACCCTGCCTGCGGTAAGCTGTGCAACAGCTTTGATTTGGTGAGGATACACAAGTTTTCATATCTTGACAAAGATGAAACCGACAGTGAGAAATCGGCTTCATTTAAAGCAATGACGGACTTTGCAATGCAGGACGGCAGAGTTAAAGAACAGACACTGACGGATAAGGAAAAGGCTGTGTATGAGGAGTTTTCTGTGATTGACGGCAATGACGATACATCTTGGCATAAGTATTTGTCAGTGAATAAGCACGGTGACGTAGAGAACAGCATACAAAACCTCACGATAATACTTCAGAACGATCCGAAACTAAAGGGAATAGTTTTTAACGAACTGTCGGACTGTATAGAAATTAACGGTGATGTACCTTGGCAGCACCCGTCTAAGTATTGGCGGGACGCTGATGACGCACAGCTGCTTACATATCTTACATACAGCTACGGTAAATTCACAAGAGTGAATTATGATGTGGCACTTGCAAAAGTTGTTGATGACCGTTCGTTCCATCCGATACGGCAGTATCTTGACGGTCTGCCGAAGTGGGATAAGCAGAAACGTGTAGATACGCTTTTAACGGATTACCTTGGTGCAGAGGACAATCCATACACTCGTGCGGTTATCCGTAAAACACTATGCGGAGCGGTAGCAAGAGTAATGGTGCCGGGAATAAAGTTTGACACTATGCTTGTACTGTCGGGACCGCAGGGGATTGGGAAAAGCACGATTATATCCAAGCTGTGCGGTGAGTGGTTTAACGATTCGCTTTTATTATCCGATACGAAGGATAAGACGGCGGCGGAGAAGCTACAGGGATTTTGGATTTTAGAGATAGGCGAGCTTGCAGGACTTAAGAAAACTGAGATTGAAACACTGCGCGGCTTTATATCAAGGCAGAACGATGTGTTCCGTGCGTCCTTCGGTCGCAGAGCGACGCCGCATTTAAGACAGTGTATTTTCATAGGCACAACGAATGCGGAACACGGGTATCTGCGTGATACTACGGGAAACCGCCGTTTTTTCCCTGTTAAGGTGTCCGGTAATTCCAAGAAAAAGCCGTGGCAGTTATCACAGAATGATATAGATCAAATTTGGGCGGAGGTGCTTGTGTATTACAAGCGGGGCGAACCGCTTATTCTTGATGAGCAGACGGAGAAACTTGCTAAGAAACTTCAGCGTGAGGCTATGGAAACAGACGAACGTGAGGGTATGGTGCGTGAATACCTTGAAACATTGCTGCCTGTAAATTGGAATGAAATGTCCTTGTATGAACGTCGGAATTTTCTTGACGGAAGTGAATTCGGAGAGGTGAATATTAAAGGGGAAATAAAGCGTCAGAAGGTATGCAATATGGAAATATGGTGTGAATGTTTCGGTAAGGCGAAAGCGGATTTGAAAAGGATTGACGCAAATGCCATATCTGCCATTATGGCAAAAATAGAGGGCTGGCAGAAGATGAGCAAAAAGAGCCGTTTCGGAATTTACGGAGCGGCAGCAGGTTACGAAAGGACAGAGGTATAGACTTCTATACCTGTTTTGTGTTCCGATGTAACCGAAAAGTTCCGTAAAAAAGCTTGGTTCGGAACACTCGAAAACGGCATAAAACCTATATAAATTAAAGGTAATGTTCCGATGTTACTATAAAAGTCATATAGACTATATTTTATATTTAATAAAATATATATTCGTATATATACGCGCGAGAGATTTTGGTAACGGAAGGAACAAAGCACGGAAATATGGAGGGAAAATGCGTGAAAGGGAAATAGAGAAAAGGCTCAAAAATGCAGTAAAGATGAGGGGCGGACTGGCTTTGAAGTTTGTATCTCCGAATTTTAACGGCGTTCCGGACAGGCTGTTATTGTTGCCGGAGGGAAAGGCAGCATTTGCGGAACTGAAAGCAACAGGACGGAAAATGAGGAGTCTGCAAATAAAGCGAAAAAGGCAATTAGAAGCATTAGGGTTTTTGGTGTATTGCATTGACGGCATAGAGCAAATCGGAGGTGTGCTTGATGAAATTGAACAGAGATGATTTGCATGAGTTTCAGAATTACGGTGTTGACTTTATAATCAATAAACCGATTTCGGCGCTGATGCTCGAATGCGGTCTTGGGAAAACAATAACCACGCTTACCGCTGTCAGTGATTTGATGTATGACTATTTTGAGATTTCAAAGGTGCTTATAATAGCGCCTTTAAGAGTCGGCTTGACCGTATGGAAACAGGAATGCGATAAATGGGAACAGCTAAAATACCTCAGATGCTCAATCGCTATCGGCAGTGTGTCTGAAAGGGAAAAAGCACTTCAAGCAGATGCAGACATATATATCATAAACCGCGAGAATGTGGAATGGCTTGTAAAGAATTATCCGTTTGATTTTGATATGGTGGTCGTTGATGAGTTGAGTTCGTTCAAGTCGCATCAGTCAAAACGGTTTCGTGCTTTGCGGAAGGTAAGACCGAAACTTGATAGGATTGTCGGGTTAACGGGAACGCCCGCGCCTAACGGTCTGATGGATTTATGGGCGGAGATAAACCTGCTTGATATGGGAGAGAGGCTTGGAAGATATATAACTCGGTATCGTGATGAGTATTTCAAGCCGGATAAGCGTAACGGAGCAATCGTGTATTCATATAAGCCATTGCCTGATGCAGAGGAGAGGATATACGGGAAAATATCCGACATCTGTGTTTCGATGAAAGCAGCGGATTATCTTGAAATGCCGGAGAGGGTTGATAATATCGTCGAAGTAGGTATGAGCGATAAGGAAACGGCAATGTATAAACGGCTTGAAAAGGAGATGATATTGCCGTTTGCCGATGGTGATATTGACGCGGTAAATGCGGCGAGTCTTAGCAACAAACTCCTTCAGCTTGCCAACGGAGCTGTCTATGACGAGAACGGAAAGGTCAAGAAAATACATAGCCGTAAGCTTGACGCTTTAGAGGACTTAATCGAAGCGGCAAACGGAAAGCCTGTGCTTGTGTATTACAGCTACAAGCACGACAGGGATAGGATTTCAGAGCGGTTCAATGCTCGTGAGATAAAGGACGATAAGGATATATCGGAATGGAATACAGGAAAGATACAGCTTGCCATAGCACATCCGGCAAGCTGCGGTCACGGTCTTAATCTGCAAAGCGGAGGCAGCACGATTGTATGGTTTGGACTGACTTGGAGTCTGGAACTGTACCAACAGGCAAACGCACGGCTTTACAGGCAGGGACAGAAAAACACAGTGGTGGTTCATCACATCATTACCAAAGGCACGGTTGATGAAAAGGTGATGACAGCCTTAAAGAATAAAGATATAGGACAGGCTTCTTTGATGGAAGCTATAAAATGGCACTGCAAAGATGTGCAGACGAACGAAGTTCGGCTTTTGCGTAGCAAAAGTGCTGAGCAAAGGATAGAGGAGGTAAGGGATTGATGACGGCAAAGGAATACTTAAATCAGCTTATCACAATGGATAACGCGATTAACAGGAAACAGCAGCGTCTTGCGACACTTCGAGATGTGGCAATGAACACAACTCCGAACTATGTTGACGAGGCTGTTCAGCGTACACGGGAGAAAAATCCTCTTGAGAATATAACGTCAAAGATAGTTGACCTCGACCGTGAAATTGATGAGAACATTGACGCACTTGTCGATTTCAAAGCGGAGGTATGGGAGCAGCTTGACAAAATACCCGATGAAAGGTATGTGAGGGTTTTATGGCTCAGATATGCTGAACAGAGGACTTGGGGGTTTATAGCAAACTGTATGAATTTCACCTCAAGGTATGTGCGGAAATTACATATACAGGCGCTTGAAGAGTTGGATAAGGTAATCGAAAATAAAAAAGACCACCCTTGTTCCACCTAATAACCACCTGAGTTCCTCTTGATGACCACCTTTAAGTGTGGTATAGTTATAATCGCGAGAGAAGAATATGAAACGAGGGCGTTCCGAATGGAGCGTCCTTTTTTTCGCGGGAAGGAGAGGCTATGCCATACAGACCAAAGAAACCGTGCAGACATCCCGGCTGTGCGAAACTCACTGACGGAAGATACTGCGAGGAACATATATCTCTCCATCCGGAAGTTACACGCTCGGCAGCCAAGCGAGGCTATGACAGCAAGTGGCGGAAGGAAAGCAAAGTTTATCTTAGAGAACATCCTCTGTGTGAGATTTGTAAGAGGAACGGAAAGTACGTTCAAGCTACGGTGGTTGACCATATAAAACCACACAGAGGTGATTCCAAACTATTCTGGGATAAGAGTAACTGGCGGAGTTTGTGCAAACCTTGTCACGATAAAAAGACGGGTAAAGAGGACAGCCGACCGACATACAGGTATTAAGCATCGTAGTTGATGTAGCTAAATGAAGGTGTGAATAATAAAACTAAAAATATAGTTCTAAAATTCCTCTATATATATCTATTTGAAAAGAGTAATATAGAGGAATTTTAGAACGTTGGCAGTTAAAAAATTTACAATATGGGTGTTATTTGTTTTTTAACTTAGAAACATAGCTGGGATCAATATCCAAAAGTTTGGCTATATCTTTATTACGCATCCCGTCTTTAGACATTGTTTTTATGGTAGATTCCAATTCTGCCTTGGTTCGTGGTGCAGAAAACTGTGATTGGGTTATAGCATTGCCATCTGGATAGTTAGTAATCTCAACATTCAGAATTTCATTTCCAATGACTTTTTGAACGCGTACTGATCTGTCATCTGCTTCAAATTTTGTTTTGTTTGCAGGTTGTTGTAACAGCTTTAGTATTTGATCATCAATACTTTTGGGAATCTTTTTTGATGTGGGTATTAACTTCTTCTTTGGCATAGAAAAAACCTCCTTTCTTAAATTGTAAATCTATTATAACACACAAATTCATTTTTGTCAATAAATTCATTGAAAAAAATGAATTAAATTATTAGCGGTGATAATCCCGAAACAACAAATAATTGGGTATTATATGGGTAAACTCCCCCAAGGGGCGGTCATAATCTTAAAAAAATGGGTGAGCGTAGACCGCCGCCCCCTCAAACGCAAATTTTCGCAAAATTAGGAGGGCGGGGGATATGCGGCAGACCGAAAATATATCGCAAATACAGACGGTGTCAGTGTTTGCAGAAAATATAATATCGGTTAAAGGTATGAGTGATAAAAACATATAAAAGCGTTGGAAAATCTGATAGGTATGCGGATTTTTAACGCTTTTTTCGTTTTTACCGAAATAAAAAAAATATATGTTTTTTAGTGTTTTTTATGTTTTTTGAAGGTAGTGAGGTTATGGACAAGAAAATTCAAGACAAAATTTCTCAGTTACGGTTAAAAGGGTTAGGCTATAAGGCGATAGCTGCAAAGCTGGGGTTAAGCAGGGACACAGTTCGTCATTACTGCCGGAAGAATAATCTGGCCGGATACGCTGATGCGGTAAAACTAAATCATGGGGAAATGCTGGATAACGGAATAATATGCCAGAATTGTAGCGCAGTATTAAAACAGCCGGAGCATGGCAAGAAAAAACGGTTCTGTTCCGATAAGTGCCGTTTGGAATGGTGGAGTAAGAACTATGAACTGCATAACTTCGGTTCGGAAAAGGTATACAGCTTTATATGCAGAGGCTGTGGTAAGAAGTTCACAAGTTACAGCAATAAAAGCAGGAAATACTGCTCACACGAATGTTATATAAAACACAGATTTGGAGGTCAATAATTCACTTTGTGAGTTGTAGCATAGAAAGCTGAAAGCTTTCGTAGCGTAGGAGGTAAGGGTAATGATTGAACATATAGAACCGAAAGCAACGGCAGACGGAGTTGCAGTGTATTGTGCTCATGATAAAATTGTCGATACGGACAGCTTGGTAGGCAATCCGAGAAATCCGAACAAGCACCCTAAAGAACAGATAACCGCATTGGCTAAAATCATAAAACGTCAAGGCTGGAGACATCCGATTGTAGTGTCAAACCGTTCCGGATTTGTGGTAAAAGGTCACGGAAGACTTCTTGCTGCAAAAGAAATCGGAGCAAAGCAAGTTCCCGTTGATTTTCAGGATTATGAAAGTGAAGCTTCGGAATATGCTGACCTTATGGCAGATAATAAAATACAGGAGTTTTCAGAACTTGATATGAAAATGTCTGCTGATATTTTACAAGATATAAAGGACAGTGGTGACATTGAACTTGAGATGTCTGCATTTACGGAAGAAGCACTTAATGAACTTCTCGCCAAATCGCAAGAGGGTGAAGTTAAAGAAGATGATGTAGATTTGACACCTCCGGAAAATCCGGTGTCTGAACAAGGTGATATATGGCTTTTGGGAAAACACAGATTAATATGCGGTGACAGTACCAAAGCGGAAACATATGAAAACTTGATGAATGGTAAGAAAGCAAATCTTGTTGTAACAGACCCGCCGTATAATGTTGCATACGAGGGTACGGCAGGTACTATTCAAAATGACAGCATGGAGGACGGAAAGTTTTATGAATTTCTGTTTTCAGCTTTTAAGTGTATGTATGATGTTTGTGCGGATGGTGCAAGTATTTATGTTTTTCATGCCGATAAGGAAAGTATAAATTTCAGAACTGCATTTCGTGATGCCGGATTTTTCTGTCATCAAACGTGTATATGGGTGAAAAATACACCCGTGCTCGGCAGATGTGATTATCAGTATTGTCATGAGCCTATACTTGTCGGATGGAAACCTACCGCCGGACATAAGTGGTACTCTGACAGAAAACAAAGAACGGTATGGAATTTTGACAAGCCGAAGAAATCAGAACTTCATCCGACAACAAAACCAATACCGCTTGTGGCATATCCGATACAAAATTCAAGTGCAGTCAATTCAGTTATTCTTGAACCGTTCGGCGGTAGCGGAAGTACATTGATTGCGTGCGAACAGACTGACCGTATATGTTATGCGATTGAGATTGATGAAAAGTTTGTAGATGTAATTGTAAGACGTTATGTGGATTTTAAAGAAAATTCAGATGACGTTTTTTTATTGCGTAACGGTGAAAAAATTCCGTACAGTGAGGTATTGACGAATGAGTAATTTAACACTTGGCTCATTATTTGACGGCAGCGGAGGTTTTCCTCTTGCCGGAATGATGGCTGGAATTACACCTATATGGGCGAGCGAAATCGAGCCGTTTCCTATTCGGGTTACTACCAAGCGTATACCGCAGATGAAACACTACGGGGATATTTCAAAAATGAACGGCGGAAAGATTGAGTCGGTTGATATAATTACATTCGGAAGCCCTTGTCAAAACTTGTCTTTGGCGGGAAAACGTGAAGGGCTAAACGGTGAAAAATCATCAATGTTTTTTGAGGCAATTCGGGTTATAAAGGAAATGAGGGAGAGTACAAATGGAGAATATCCGAGATGGATTGTGTGGGAGAATGTGCCGGGAGCAATGTCAAGCTCAAAAGGACAGGATTTTAGGACAGTCCTTGAAGAAATCTGCAAAATCAAAGATGAAACCGTACATATTCCTATGCCTGAGAAGAAATGGACAACAGCCGGAGAAATTGTGGGAAATGATTATTCCGTTGCCTATCGAATACTCGATGCGCAATACTTCGGAGTCCCTCAAAGACGCAGAAGAATCTTTCTTGTCGCAGATTTTGCAGGAGAATGTGCCGGAAAATTATTATTTGAGTCAGAGAGCGTGTTCGGGAATTTTAAGAAGAGCCTCTGCTCGTGGCAAGGAACTGCCGGAACTGCTGAAACGGGCATACACAAATAAAGGCTGTACTTTTTGTTATAGTAATGGTATTGATAAAGTCCTCATATAACGGTAATATGTGTACAACAAAAAGATAAACAGACCGAGAAAACGGAGGAAAACAAAATGCTAAAATTAAAGAAACTTTACAGCCTTATCAACCGAAACGCAACAATGAAATTGGTTAATGAAAAACATACAGACGTTTATTTCTGCGGAACAGTTAAAGATATTCCTGACCAATATGATTTATGGAAAGTAGTTGACCTTTTTGAACTAAACAGCTATGAATATGAGATTATGATTACAGAAAAATAAGAAAATACAATTTTTAAACCGCCTTAAATGGCGGTTTTTTGTATGAAAATTTTTAATGACAAGAAATTTATACGAATGGAGGTGATACGCTTGGCACAGAGGGGCAGAAAGCCGAAACCAACGGCAGTAAAACAGCTTGAGGGTAATCCAGGCAAGAGACAGTTAAACGCAAATGAGCCGAAACCTGCGGCTCGTGTACCGTCTTGTCCGAAATGGCTTGAAGATGATGCGAAAAAGGAATGGAGACGTCTTGCGAAACAGATGGAACAGCTCGGTATTCTAACAGAAGTTGATATGGCGGCTTTTGCGGGATATTGCCAAGCTTATGCACGTTGGAAAGAAGCAGAAGAATTTATATCAAGACACGGTGCTATTGTCAAAACTCCGAGCGGATATTGGCAGCAAGTGCCGCAGGTATCTATTGCTCAGCAGTATATGAAACAGATGAGCAAGTTCTGTGAACAGTTCGGTCTTACTCCTGCGTCAAGGTCAAGAATTGTAACAGACAGAGGCAATGACAGCAGTGATGACGCAATGGAACAGCTTCTTTCATTGGGCGGAGAGAAAAAGTAATGTATGACGAAAATAAAGCAAAACGTGCAGTTACATTTATAAATGCACTTAAACATACAAAAGGCAAATGGCGGGGTGTGCCTTTTGAATTGCTGCCGTGGCAGGATAAAATAATAAATGATGTGTTCGGTACGGTAAAGGAGAACGGATACAGACAATACAACACAGCATATGTTGAAATACCGAAGAAGATGGGTAAGTCAGAACTTGCAGCAGGAGTGGCGCTGTATCTTACATGCGGTGACGGTGAATGGGGTGCAGAAGTATACGGCTGTGCAAGTGACCGTCAGCAGGCAAGTATTGTGTTTGATGTGGCGGTGGATATGGTCGAACAATGTCCTGCTTTGAAAAAGAGAATTAAGCCTGTTATGTCAGTAAAAAGACTTGTGTATAAACCGACTAATTCATATTATCAAGTGCTGTCGAGCGAGGCTTTTACAAAACACGGTCTTAATGTTCACGGCGTAATATTTGATGAACTGCATTCACAGCCGAACCGTGAATTGTTTGATGTAATGACAAAAGGTTCAGGTGATGCACGAACACAGCCACTGTTCTTTCTTATAACTACTGCCGGAACAGACCGAAACAGCATATGTTTTGAACAGCACCAAAAGGCAGTTGACATTTTGGAAGGCAGAAAAATCGATCCGACATTTTATCCTGTTATATACGGAATAGAAGATACAGATGACTGGACAGATGAACGTAATTGGTATAAAGCAAATCCCTCGCTCGGACATACAGTTGACGTTGAAAAAGTCCGTGCCGCATTTTTGTCGGCAAAGGAAAATCCGGCTGAGGAAAATCTGTTCAGACAGCTCCGACTTAATCAGTGGGTTAAGCAGTCAACAAGATGGATGCAGATGGAGAAATGGGATGCGTGTGATGAAGTAATAAATCTTGATACACTTATCGGAAGGGAATGCTATGCAGGTCTTGACCTTTCAACAACACTTGACCTTACCACATTTGTTTTGGTGTTCCCTCCGAGAAACGATACAGAAAAATATATAATTGTTCCGTATTTTTGGATACCGGAAGAAAATCTTCGTCAGCGTGTCCGACGTGACCATGTTCCGTATGATGTATGGAAAGCAAACGGATTTATACGAACAACAGAGGGGAATGTAGTTGACTACCGAAGAATTGAAGCTGACATAAAGGATATTGCAAGCAAGTACGTTGTGCGTGAAATAGCGTATGACAGATATAATGCAACACAGATAATTCTTAATTTGCAGGATGAAGGCTTGACGATGATACCTTTCGGACAAGGCTTTAAGGATATGTCACCGCCGACCAAGGAACTTTACTCGCTTGTTCTGAAAGAAAAGATTATACATAACAACCATCCTGTACTTAGATGGAATTTTGATAATGTATGTGTAGAAACAGACTCGGCAGAAAATATTAAGCTTTCCAAGAAACACAGCACCGAGCGGATTGACGGCGCTGTTGCAAGCGTTATGGCGCTTGACAGAGCATTCCGTAACGGCGGACAGCAGGGAAGTGTTTATGACAGCAGGGGTATTATTGTATTTTAAGGTTTATATTGACATAGCTATATTCTTGATGTAGAATGAGTTATTATGAATACAGAAAGGAAATGGTTTGATGTATAAATATGAAACAACAGTGGATATTTATAATGACAAATTTGGGGTGCCAGATGTATATAAGATATGTTTAATGCCCAATACAGAATTTGAAATTTTAAAGTGCAGATATACCTATATTAAGAAAGCTGGATTAGATAGTTATTTTTTGATAAGTTATTATACACAGGAGGATAATCTAAATAAAGCTGAGAAAATAATAAAAGATTCTTTAAATCTTATTATCTTTCTTACAAATGTACCTTTTTCAAGTGAAGGGATTCGTAAATGTGAAGTTAATTTGATACCTAATATTAGGAATAATAGAAGTGCAAAAAAGGTAAAGGCAATTGCGTTGTTAAATGAGGAACTATCCCAAATTAGAAAAAAAAGAGGAATGTTTGAGAATTGCATGAAATTATATGCGACAGGAGTACAATTTTTGTATACTGATAGTTTTTTAGAAGAGTCCTTCATGTGCTTTTTTAAAATTGTTGAGATAATAGCGAAAGATGAGTATCGATTATCAAATAATCGTAATTGTAAAAGGAATTCAAAATCTATAATATTGAATATGCTACCTAAAGTATTGAGTTGTTATGGTGTAATGTATCCTGAAAATAAATTAGATGAATTGGCTGGAGAGATATCAAATAAGATATATACAAAAGTTTTTGATGAGATATATGCAAAAATAGCATGGACATGTACACACTATGGGATCAGATATGATTTTAAAATGCTCAAAGAAATGGTAAAAAGCAGGAATACATTCGCACATGGAGAAAATGCAAATATGGATTTGGACAAATGCGGGAAAGTGTTGGATTTAGCCAAAAAATTTGTTAATAAAAAATTTTTTGATGAAAAGCATATGCCTGAATTAACAACTGAAAAAACACCTATTATGTAGAGGTGTTTTTTTTATGGGAGGAAATATGGGGATTATAAAATCAATATTCAAACCAAGAGACAAGCCTAAAAATCATACGGGTGACAGTATCGGAGGAGGACGTTCATTTCCTTTTGGGCGAACGTGGTCGGGAAAATCTGTGACGGAACGGTCGGCTATGCAGACAACGGCAGTATATGCGTGTGTTCGTATCATATCGGAAACGGTAGCAAGTCTGCCGATTCATCTTTATGAATACACGGACAGCGGAAAAGAGCGAGCCTTTACGCATCCGCTGTACAGACTTCTGCACGATATACCCAATCCCGAAATGAACAGTTTCATAATGCGTGAGGTTATGATGTCACATCTGCTTTTGTGGGGGAATTCGTATTCACAGATTATCCGAAACGGTAAAGGTGAGGTTACGGCACTTTATCCGCTTATGCCGGAAAAGATGCGTATAGACAGAGGTGCGGACAGCAAAATATATTACACATATAACAGTGATAAGCAGGGGACATTTGTATTTCGCAAAGATGAAATTCTGCATATAGTCGGACTGGGATTTGACGGACTTGTGGGATACTCACCGATTGCTATGGCGAAGAATGCGATAGGACTTTCTATTGCTGCCGAAGAATACGGCTCAAGCTTTTTCTCAAACAGCGGTACACCAAGCGGAGTTTTGGAACATCCGGGAGTTTTGAAAGAGCCTGAAAAAGTTCGTGACGCATGGAATGACGCATACGGCGGAAGTTCAAATGCACACAAGGTTGCAGTGTTGGAAGAAGGAATGAAATTCAATCCGATTTCGATAAATCCTCATGAGGCACAGTTTCTCGAAACAAGAAAATTTCAAGTGAATGAAATATGCAGAATATTTCGTGTTCCTCCGCATATGATTGCCGATTTGGAAAAATCAAGTTTTAACAATATAGAACAGCAGTCGCTTGATTTTGTAACGAATACAATCCGGCCGTGGCTTGTGAGGATAGAGCAGACAATATTTCAGCAGCTTCTGACAGAAGAAGAACAGAAGAAATACTTCGTAAAATTCAATGTTGACGGACTTCTGCGAGGGGATTTTAAAAGCCGTATGAGCGGATATGCTATCGGCAGACAGAATGGGTGGTACAGTGCAAACGATATAAGGGAATTGGAGGATATGAATAAAATACCTAAAGAACTTGGCGGTGACAGATATTTGTGTAACGGCAATATGGTTGATATAAATAATGCCGGAAATTACAACAGCGGGGGTGAAAGTGAAAATGAGTAAATTTTGGAGGTTCAAGACTGTTAAAAACAAAATAGACGAAGAAAATGAAAGCACAGAAAATGTGCTTTTTTTAAATGGTGTAATTGCTGAAGAAAGCTGGTACAGCGATGATGTAACACCGAAAATGTTCCGTGATGAACTTAATCGGTACGACGGTGATATTACGGTATGGATAAACAGTCCGGGCGGTGACTGTTTTGCGGCAAGTGAAATATATACGGCACTGAAAGAACATAACGGCAAAATTACCGTTAAAATAAACGGCATTGCGGCAAGTGCGGCATCTGTAATTGCAATGGCTGGGGATATGGTTGAGATGTCTCCGACATCGATGATTATGATACATAATCCTTCAATGATGCTTTACGGACAGGCATCTGAACTTGAACAAGGTATTGATTTTCTTAACGAAGTAAAGAAATCAATTATAAATGCTTATCAGATAAAGACCGGACTGTCACGAAGCAAACTGTCACATTTGATGGACGGAGAAACATGGATGAATGCACATTCGGCACATGATATGGGGTTCTGCGACAAAATCCTATACGGTAATGATGACAGCACTGATAATCAAGATATGATTTTTGACAAAACAACAATGGTAACCAATACTATTGCCGCAATGCGTAAGAAACTTAAGCTGATAGTCAAGCCGGAAGATTCAAAGTATTGTATTCCGTCAGAACAGTTTGAAACAAGATTAAATTTATTGAAATAATGGGGGTAATATAAATGGCGTCAATAACTGATTTAAGACAAAAAAGAGCAGCGTTATGGGAAAAGACAAAGAAATTTCTTGATAATGCAAAACGAGAAAACGATATGCTTTCGGCAGAGGACGTGGAAACATATGAAAAAATGGAGAGTGAAATTGTTGCTCTCGGCAAGGAGATAGACATTTTAGAACGTCAGGCAGAGATGGAAAAAAGACTGAATTCTCCTGTTAATACACCCGTTCTTGAAACACCTAAAACGAACGGTGATATAAAAACGGGCAGAGCAAGTGACGAATATAAGCAGGCATTTTGGAAGCTTATGAAGAATAATCAGCTGTCATATTCGGTGCATGATACATTGCAGATTGGTACTGACAGTGACGGCGGATATCTTGTCCCGGACGAATACGAGGCAGTTCTTATTGACAAACTTGCCGATGAAAACATTATGCGAGGATTAACTACAATCATAACAAGTGCAAACGGTGATAAAAAGATTCCGGTAGTTGCATCTCACGGTGAGGCTGTGTGGACAGATGAAGGCTCGGAATATACTGAAAGTGATGACGAGTTCGGAACGGTATCGCTTGGAGCTCATAAGCTCAGTACGATTATAAAAGTATCGGAAGAACTGCTCAATGACTCCGCATTTAATCTTGAAACATACATATCATCGGAATTTGCAAGAAGAATGGGTGCGGCAGAGGAATTGGCATTTATCAACGGCAACGGTACAGGAAAACCGACAGGTGTGTTAAATACGGCTGAAGTAGGGGTTACGTCTGCTGCGTCAAACGCAATTACGACAGATGAAATAATTGACCTATATCACAGTCTTAGAACACCGTATCGAAAGAATGCCGTATTTATGTCAAGCGACAGTACAATAAAGGCTATAAGAAAACTTAAAGACAGTAACGGTCAGTATTTATGGCAGCCGGGTCTGCAGGCGGGACAGCCGGATACAATTCTTAACCGTCCGATACATACTTCTGCATATATGCCTGAGATAGAGTCCGGCAATAAGATATTGCTGTTTGGTGATTTATCATATTATTGGGTTGCTGACAGACAAGGACGTTCATTCCAAAGACTGAATGAACTTTTTGCAAAGAACGGACAAGTCGGTTTCCGTGTATTCCAAAGATTAGACGGAAAGCTGATATTGCCTGAATCGGTTAAGACTGTTCAGATGAAATAACAGGAGGGTAAAATGAAAATAAAGATAACAACTTCATGCTCGGGTCTGACCTTCAGTTTTTCTGAAGGTCAGATTGTTGATGTTGACAAGAAAATAGGCGAGGATTTGGTTCAGTGCGGATTTGCGGAAGAAGTAAGGGACACAAAAATAACAAGAAGGGACACTAAATCTAAAACAGTGCAATCCAAAACGGAGGAAGAAGAAAATGCTGACGATTGAAGAGGTTAAACAGTATCTGCATTTGGATTCTGACGCAGAGGACGACTATCTCCGAATACTCATTCTCTTAGCAGGAGAAATGTGCGAAAATTATACACGACTTGCAATGCCTGACGAACTGCCGGAAAGCTATAAACAAGCTATGCTTGTGTGTATAGGATATTTCTTTGAACAGCGTGACGGAACTAAAAACGGCGTGCCGAGTATATTTTATACATTGCTGAGACCATACAGAAAGGCGGCATTTTAATGGACTTTTCAAAACTGCGTCATCGGGTTATATTTTTGAAACCGCTTGATAAAAGATTAAATTCAATGAATGAAAATGTGCCTGTGTGGATTCCGTTCAAACCTAAATTAAGCAGTGACATTAATGCCGCTGAAACTTCTGTGTATGTGCTGACAGATAACAAAGGCAACGCAGTATGGAAATCGGCAGGCGGCGGACAGCTGTATTCACATCAACTTTCTTTGAATGAGTATGCCGTATGGGCAAATGTTTCTCCGATGTCGGGACGTGAGTATGAGGAGTCACAAAAACTGCGTGCAGAAACCACATACAAAATTACAACAAGGTATTTTCCGAATATAACCGAGGATATGAAAATTATGTTCGGGCTAAAGGTTCTTGATATTGTTTCTGTTCTTAACATAGGCGAAAACAATACGGAATTGCAGATTGTTGCAAAGGAGAAAGACCGAAATGGCAAGGAATATTGATGTATTCGGATTTGACGAACTTGAAAAAGCTATGAAGCAATGCGAGAAGAATTATCCGAGTCAGGCAGACGCATTCCTTATGGCAGAAGGACGTGCCGTAAATAAGAGAACAAAATCACTTACACCGGTAAGGACAAAGAAACTCCTAAACTCATGGAGAACGAAAAAAGTAAAACTGTATAAGGACGGTAAAGTGAGAGTAGTGAGAGTTCAGTCAACAGCACCTCATGCACATCTTATAGAACTCGGTCACAAGATTGTAAGCGGCGGCAGAACTCGGGAAAGAGGCAGAAAACTTAATCGTGTACAGCGTTCTGCAAGAGGCATTAAATCCGGCGGATATGTACAAGGTGATTTTATGCTTGAAAAATCAATGTCGGAGGCACAGGCAAAATTCAACTCGGGTGCAGAAAAACTGCTTGATAAGATAACAAAAGATATACAAATGTAGGAGGACAGATGATTACAGAAAAAGATATACAGACACGAACTGCGGAAATCCTTGCGAATGCCGGATTTAACGTGGTTGCCTCAGAAGTAGATGAGGGATTTTTTAAACCGGCAGTGTTTGTTTCTGCGTATCCTTCAGATGTACAGCCTCTGTGCTGTGGCGGTGCACTTGAGGAACTTACTGTTTCGGTAGAATTAAAATATATATCGGCTCTTGAAACTGTGGAGGACTGTATAGGTGCTTACAGCAGGATTAAAGAGCTTTTTTTGTACCCGACTTTCGATATTATGGACAGACATCTGACTATTCATGAAATGAATTTTGAAATTGAAAAGGGTGCAATGTATGTGTATTTTGATATAAATTTCATTCAGGCTGTGGATAAAACAGAAAAGTATGATGAAATGAATGAACTTGTGATACGGGGGGATAAAAATGGGGTTACCTGAAATTTTAATTGAATTTAAGACGAAGGCACAGACTGCGGTAACACGAAGTCAGAACGGAATTGTAGCGGTTATTCTTGAAGATTCAACCAAAGTCGGAGATGAAAATTTAAGTTATACATATAACTATGAAGCCGATATTGTCAAATCCGACTGGACAGCGACAAATCTTGACTACTTGAATAAAATATTTCTCGGCAAACCGAAACGAGTGCTTGTGGAAAGAGCGGAAACAGGCGAGAACTTCAAAAAGTCATATAACGCCGCCTTGGCACGCCTTAGAAATAAGTCTTGGAACTGGCTGACGTTTCCGGGGTTGGAGTCGCATAAAGATTTGACGGAAGAACTGCAGAATTGGATTATTGCACAGAGAGCGGCAAAAAAGACATTCAAAGCGGTTTTGCCTTGTTCTGCGGCAAATAATGAGGGCATTGTTAACTTTTCCTCGAGCGGTATCAAAGTAGGAGCAAAGACATATTCGGCATATGAATATTGTGCAAGAATTGCAGGCTTGCTTGCAGGACTGTCAATGACGGAGAGTGCAACATATCAAGTTCTTTCGGAAATTGACTCTATAACGGAGAGTCTTACTCCCGATGAAGATATAGACGAAGGTAAGTTTATACTCATCAATGACGGCGAAAAAGTAAAAGTCGCACGAGGTGTAAATTCACTTCATATCTTAAGCGGTGATAAGACCAAAGATATGAAGAAAATCAAAATTATTGAGGGTATGGACTTAATGCGTGATGATATTCGTTCTGCATTTGAGAATAACTATATCGGAATTAATAACAGCTATGACAATAAGGTTATGTTTGTAGCTGCGATAAATCAGTATTTTGACGGACTTGTAAGAGAAGGCGTACTGTACGGCGATGCGGAAAATACAGCGGATATAGATGTTAATGCACAGCGTGACTGGCTTGCACAAAAATATGATATATCCGAGTACAGTGATGAACAGATTCGTAAGGCAAAGACGGGCAGTTATGTCTTTGTAACGGCGGATGTAACATTCTGTGATGCAATAGAGGATTTGAAATTTTCTATAAATATGGAGTAAGGGAGGCAGTAAACAATGGCAGGAGAAAGAAAGCTTCCCGCTGTCGGAAAAGTAATCAGCGGTACGCACGGCTATTTTTGGTGGAACAACAGTATTTGTTATGAAATAACTTCATTTGAAGCAAAAATCAAAACAAACCGTGAAACGATAAACTTTTCGGGGCAAATGTGGGACGACAGTAAACTGATGGGTGTGTCCGGTACTTGGACAGCGAAAATAAAGAAGATTTATTCAAGAGGCAAAACGTATGCGGAGAAACTCTCGGCGGGTATTGATGAGCGATTGTCGCTTATATCAAAATTGGAGGACCCCGATAACGGCGGTACAGAAAGAGTACAGCTTATGTCATGCTGGCTTGATGAACTTACACTTCAGGCATTTGAGAACGGAAAAATTACCGAAGATGAATTTTCGGGCGGATTTGTCGGATTTAAGTATCTTGATACAATCGCTGACCCGTGTGTATAAAAATAATGATGGGGACACTAAAAAATGACGGCTATACAGCTGTTTTTTATTAAGAAAAAAAAGGAAGGAACACTAAAATGAATAAGGCTACAAAATTAACATTAGCAGAACTTTTACGACGTAAGGAGCAGATGATTGCGTCAAAGAAAATTAAAAAGACAATGGATTTATATATTAAGTCCATTGATTCGGTTATAACGATTGAAGAACCGGACGGAGCACTTTGCCGTGATGCAAATGATATGGAGGCGGGCGAGGGTGATAAATATATGTGCTATGAATGTATTAAAGAACCTGACCTTAAGTCGAAGGAAGTACAGGACGCATTCGGCTGTGCAGTACCTATGGATATTATTGAAATTATATTTGCACCGGGAGAAATACCGCAGATTGCGATTGAGTGTATGAAACTTGCCGGATATATGGGCGGTGTGGAAGCTGTAAAAAACTAATACAGACGGACGGTGACCTGCAGCTTATTCATTTCTATCTTCAAAAGGGATTTGATTGGGACAGGCTTGCAAGGTTATCACTGTCTGAAAAAATATTTTTAAAGGCGAGTATGGAACTTGCTGTGGAAGAGGAGACGGAGAAGTATAAGGCGTTATTGGGGAGTGGGTGACGTAAAATTTGGCTCGTAATATAGGTGCAACTTTAAGCCTTAACAACGGTAATTTTTTCGTCAATATGAAGTCCGCTGTCAATGCGAGCAATAACCTTAGAAACAGTTTAAACGGTACAACGTCGGGAATGAAAAACTTCGGAAATCAGTCTTCCGGAGTAGGCGGGGTTATAACCTCGTTGGCATCTAAGGCGGCAGTAGTCGTAGGAGCGTTTGTCGGTGTACGTCAAGCGATTGACTTCGGCAAAGATGTAGTGAATACCGGCAGAGAGTTTGAACAGGGAATGGCAAACGTATCCGCAATCTCGGGGGCAACAGGTGCAGAACTGACCGCACTTTCCGAGAAAGCAAAGAAAATGGGTGCTAAAACCAAATTTTCTGCAATAGAAGCGTCAGAGGCTATGTCATATATGGGTATGGCAGGCTGGAATTCATCGCAGATGATTGACGGTATTGCGGGAATAATGAACCTTGCCGCTGCGAGCGGTGAGGAATTAGCCGGTGTATCTGATATTGTAACCGATGCCTTGACCGCTTTCGGACTGAAAGCAAGTGACAGCGGTGAGTTCGCTGATGTTTTGGCGGTTGCATCGTCAAAGTCAAATACAAATGTATCTTTGCTCGGCGAGTCCTTTAAAAATGTTGCGGCAACTGCGGGTGCAATGGGATATTCAATGAAAGATACCACCACAGCACTCGGTCTGATGGCAAATGCCGGAGTTAAAGGTTCGGACGCAGGTACTTCTCTGAGAGGTGTTATGACAAGGTTGGCTAAACCTACCAAAGAAGTAGATGCGGCTATGTCGGCTTTGGGAATTTCTGCAGTAAATACGGACGGCAGTATGAAACCTTTATCGGTGCTTATTCCCGAACTTCAGACACGCTTCTCAACACTTACCGATGCTCAAAAAGGTCAGTATGCAACAATGATTGCCGGAAAAAATGCACTGTCGGGATTTCTGTCAATCGTGAATGCAAGTCCTGATGATTTTTACTCATTGTCTGACGCTATAAATAATTCGGAAGGTGCGGCTTTAAAGATGGCTGACACTATGAATGACACTGTAAGCGGTAAACTCACACTTTTAAAGTCGCAGTTCGAGGGTGTGAAAATTGCGATATTTGATGCACTCGGTTCATCGCAGTTTAAAGGCGTTCTTCAGTCTATGTCTGACGGACTCGGTGCATTAACTCCCGCTATTTCCTATGTTACTGTTGCAATAGGAAACGGATTATTTTCTGCAATTCAGACAATTTATAATACTGCAAGCACGGTATTTAACGCTGTAAAGAATGCAATTCAAAATAATCAGCCGGCAATAGAACGACTTCATAATGCGTTTGATAATGTCAGGAACAGCATTGTAAACGCATTCAGCGGAAACGGTACTGAATTAATTCAGACACTTGCAAATGTAGTAGTACCGAATTTGTGCAATTCACTTGTGGCAGTGATGAATATTGCTTCGGGTGTAATATCCGTTGCAAGCACACTTTCACCTGTGATTGCCGGAATTGCCGGAGCGGTAACCGCATATAAAATTGCTGTTGCGGCTGCAAATGTAGTCGAGGGGATAAGAAACGGACTAATTGCATTTTCTGCTGTCATGACAGGAACGCAGGCGGCTGCTTTTGCACCGCTTACAACTGCGACTATCGCTCAAATTGCCGCAACTCAGGCACTTAATGTGGTGACGGGAGTGTTCGGTGCAATAATGACGTTTGTCACATCACCGATAGGTCTTGTTGTTATTGCTATCGGTGCGGTTATTGCGGTGGGTGTTCTGCTCTTTAAACATTGGGACAAGGTAAAGGAAACAGCAAAAAATCTTTGGAACGGTATAAAGAATGTGTTCAACGGGATAAAAGATACAGTTTCAAATGCTTGGGGTAAAGTCAAGGAAACTGCAGCAAATGTTTGGGACGGTATTAAAAATACGGTATCAACAAAACTGAATAACATCAAGAATTCCTATCAGGAACACGGCGGAGGAATAAAAGGTGCAGTCGCCGGTACTATGACAGCAATAAAAGAATATTACAAGACCGGATATGATGCAATAAACTCTCTCACGGGCGGAAAACTCGGACAGGTTGTCGAGGGTGTAAAAACAAAACTTTCTCCTATGCTGAATGCTGTCAAAGAAAAATTATCAGGCATAAAAGATGTATTTGGCAGTGCCTTTTCAAAAGCCTTTGAATTTGTGAGAAATTCATATAATGAAGGTGCTTTGAAACCAATAGTGGATAAATGCATAAGTGCATTTAACGGTATAAAGACAAAAATCAGTGAGAAGTTTAACGGGATTAAAGAAACTGTCGGAGAAAAGTTATCGTCAATCGGTGATGCCGCAAACGGAATAAAAAGCAAAATTGCAGAGAAATTTACTTCGGTAAAAACCGCAGTCACTGAAAAATTTGAAGAAATAAAAACTTCGGTAAGCACAGCACTTGCTCCGGTTAAAAATGTAATTTCCGAGATTGTAAATGACATCAAAGCAACTGTCGGAAAAGTTATTGACGGCATTAAAAATCAAGTATCCGATACCGTCTTAAATATACAAACGGTAATATCGAATATTATAGGCGGAATAAAGCAGAATTTTCAAATGTTCTTTGATAACATAAAATCTGTTTTTGAAAATATAAAAACGGCGGTGGCAGGAATATTTGAAGGCATTAAAACAACAATATCCGGTGTGTTCCAAGTCATAGTCGGTATATTTACATTAAATACCGAAACTATAAAAAACGGTGTACAGAATGTGATAAGCGGTATTACATTAATAATTGACGGTGCGAAGAATGTTATAATAAATATTTGGAATACGATAACATTATCCGCAGGACTTGCTTTTGACAATATAAAGACGGTTGTAACGAATGTTATAGAAGGAATTAAAACAGTAATAGACAGCATAAGAACAACATTTCAGAATGTGTTTAATTCAGTCAAAAACACAGTGTCAGGCGTCTTTAATTCAATAAAGAGTACAATAAGCAATGTATGGAACGGGATAAAAGGTATTATTAAAACTCCGCATATTGTGCAGACGGGAACTATCAGTATTGCCGGTATCAATACACTGATACCGAAACTCGGCATACAATGGTACGCAAAAGGCGGTATTATGACACGTCCTACAATGTTCGGTATGAACGGCGGTTTCCCTATGGTCGGAGGTGAATCCGGAGCAGAGGCAATTCTTCCGCTCGACAGATTTTGGAACACACTGCAGAACTATATGAAACCGGTGTCTGCAAATGAGAAACCGAGCATAATAAACCGGATAAATGTTACTGTGTATTCAAATGGCGAAGATGATGATACTTTGGCAAACAAGGTGGCAAAAAGAATTGTTGAAGTGTTGGAGAATATGTGATTTTGAGGCTGTCAGCTCCTGACGGCTTTTTTCTTTGCAGTTTTTAGGTTGGAGGTGCGAATTTGGATATATATTTGAGCGTAAATAACAGAGCGGATATATTGAAAATTCCCGTTTTGCCGTCACAGTTTACCATAAGCAAACCACAGTCAACCGAAACATTTGAAACGGTATCGCACGGCGAACTTATGCTGATAGGAAGTCCGAAATTAAAAAGTATTTCTATTTCAAGCTTTTTCCCGATAAGAGATTATCCGTATCTGCGTGATAAGTCAATGAAGGGGTGGGAATATGTATATAAAATTGATACATGGATAGACCTGAAACTTCCTATACGCCTCATTATTACAGAAACACCGATAAATATGGCTGTTGCGGTCAAGGACTTTAAATACACAATAAAGACAGACGGTGACCTTTGGTACACACTTGATTTAGAGGAGTTTAATCTTCTGAATTATGAGGACCAAAACAATACGGAGGATGAAATTGATATGGAAGAACTTAATAAACTCAAAGAACAAGTTGCATACCTTGTAGGACTTGTTGAAACCCTTGCAAATCCAATGATATATAACTATATTGATGAAAATATGCCGGAATGGGCACGAAAGAGTGTTCAAAAGGCTGTTGACAAGGGTGTACTCAGCGGAACGGACGAAGGATGGAATTTACAATATGATGATTTGCGTGTAATTGTGTGGTTGGATAGATTGGGGCTGCTTGAATAATGTCATCGGGATTTGATGTCGCGGAACGTGCAAGAAAAGAAATGCAGGAAATAGGGGGCAAGTGCGGAAATAACAATAAATATACTCATTGGTATTCCGACAATGTTGAAAATATAGGATATAACTTTTGGTGGTGTGCGGCGTTTGTAAGCTATGTTGTAAGACAGTGCGGTGTTCCGACAAGTATAGTTCCTAATTACTCATATTGCCCTAACTGTATTGATTGGGCACGAAAAAACGGCAGACTTCATTCGAAACATCAAGTTACAAATGGTACATATACACCTCACGCAGGAGATATATTTCTGCGTGAGGGACATACCGGAATAATTGTTTCCGTAAGCGGTAACAGTTTTACTACTGTTGAAGGTAATACAGGAGGGACAAGCAACTGCAGAACTGTGGGAAGTCATACATGGAGCTTTGCAGGCGGTAATTATGATTATGTGTTTAATCCGGAATACTCCGATAAGTCAAACGGAACATCATCTTCCGGAAGTATGGAAAGCTATATGTATTCGGAAAATTCATACGGCGGAGAAAAAGAACCTACGGCTGTATGGAATAACAGAGTTAAGGAAAACATTCATCCTGCAATGCAGAACCTTACTCCTATTACGCCGACTGATGAACTGAGAATGTATGCAAATGATACCGATATAACCGAAATGATAGGAAATCTGTCGTGGAAAAACAGTATATATGAACTTGCAACTACAATGTCTTTTGATATAGCGAAAACTGACGCAGCATATCTGAAAGATTTGATGTACACACCGCAAATCGGCGATATTATCAGAATGGTAACCAATGCAGAGATTTTTCGTGGAGTAATAACTAAGGCAGATGACGGTGACAAGAACAGTAATAAGTATACTATTGCTGACCTTGGATGGTATCTTAATAAAACAAGTCAGACATATCAGTTTAAAAATATTTCGGCAGCCAATGCTATCAAAGAAATCTGTAATGACTTGTCTATATCTATTGTAATGCTGCCGGAATTGACTGCAAATATAAAGCAGATATATTTTGATAAAACCGTATCGGATATACTCAAAGATATTCTCGAAAAGTGCGGCGGAAATTATAATTTTGATTTTGTGCCGGAAGGATTGAGAATATACAAAATCGGAGATTTGACAGCCTATCCTGAATTTCAAGTGGCGAGTAATGTAAGACAGGGATATTCGATTGATTACAGAGGCAATGTAAGCCATAGCACGTCTATTGAGGATATGTACAACTCTATTAAAATAACATCTGAAAAGGATAATGTGTATAAGGAATTGATGGTTTTGCAGAACCGTGACCTTATTGATAAATATGGCTTTTTGCAGAAAATTGTTAAGATAGATACCGAAAAAGAAAATGCCGATACAGTTGCAAAACGCGAACTTAACGAAAATGCAAAGGTGAATGAAACTTTTTCGTTTGAAATAGTAGAGAAATATGACAGCTATACCAGAGCCGGAGAAGTTATATCGGTAGACGGTGTGAAGTATGCAATCGAAAGCACAAACCACAGTTATAAAGACGGCTGGCATTTTGATAAACTGGAGTTGAGTAAACTTGAATGAACAGTTGATTTAAAGTATGTGTTGTGGTATAATACTCTTCATAACGAGTAAAGTAGGTGTAAACGGTGGAAGAACAAATTAATCAGTCTGTGCGAGTACAGACTGAATTTGAAGAATGGGTAGAAGGCGGATGCAAGAAAGCTGAGGACCTAATTAAAGAAACTGAAAAAGAAGATTAAAATATAAAGCGATTACTTAGGTAGTCGCTTTTTTTCGTGGAAAGGAACAAGGATATGAGTGGAGTTACGGATTTAGCGAGGCACATAAAAGAAAGAGACAATCCGTCGTCATATACACCGATGTTCGGCAGAATTATATCTCTGCCGAAACTTGTAATACAGCTTGGAAACAATATTTTACTTGATGACAGTGATATAAAATCGGTCTTTGATATTTATGAAACACAAGAGAGGGACAATCATACGGAATACAAATATCTTGGAAAAGAAGTGGTTTTGTTGCCGTATGACAACGACAACAAGTTTGTTGTGATAGGAGTAACCGAATAATGAAAAAGACATTTGATTTTGATTTCGGTAACGGTGAATTTGTTATAAAAGACGGCAATCCCGTTATTTTATCGGGCATTAATGCTCTTAAGCTATGGATACAAAAATGTATGCGGACACAGCTTTACATATACTCCATATACAAAGACAAACAATACGGTGCAAATATTGAAGATTTGGTAATAGGAAAATTATATAACTTTGATTTTGCAGAATCGGAACTTCGCAGAGAAATAGAAACAGCACTTTTGCGGAATGAGGATATTTATAGTATGAGCGGTTTTTCTGCGGAGAAAGTCGGAGCGACACTTAAAATATCTTTCACATTGAACACAGCTTACGGAGAAAGTGCGGAGGTGTACACCATATGACACTTGATGAAATAATTGAATATATGCTGTCGAGCGTGCCGGAAGAATATGATATTTCGGTCGGCTCGTTTTTTTATGACCTTCTTTATCCGGTGGCAGAACAAATATATCTGTTGCAGAAAAGGATAAGCAGACTGTCAGAAAACACATTTGCCGTGACTGCAGAGGGAGAATACCTTGACCGCAAGACAGCCGAGCAGAACATAGTGCGTAAAACAGCCACTTATTCAAAAGGTACACTGCTAATCAGCGGAAACCGAGGTGAAGTGATTTTGAAAGGTGCAAAGGTTGCGGCGGATAATGTCCTGTTTGAAGTAAATGAAACAGTGAGCATTGCCGAAAACGGTTCTGTTGAAGTCGGTGCGACTTGCACTGTTTCAGGCAGTGCAGGCAATGTGAAAAAAGGAGATATAAATCGATTCCCTATAACACTTCCCGGAATTACAGCCGTTCAGAATATAACGGATTTTACAGGCGGTTATGATGCAGAGAGCGATGCAGACTTATTGGAACGATACCTTGAAAAAGTGTCACGTCCGAATGTCAGCGGAAATAAATATCATTATATTGAATGGGCAAAAGAAGTAAGCGGAGTGGGAGATGTAAAAGTAATACCGCTTTGGAACGGAGCGGGGACAGTAAAAGTAGTAATTGTAGATGCTGATAACCGTCCCGCAGACAGTGAACTTATTTCAAAAGTGAAAGAGCACGTTGAGGAAAACAGACCAATCGGTGCAGAAGTTACAGTGGTCAGTGCTTCACCCGTTATGATAAATATATCAGTTAGGCTGACAGCTGATAATACATCAAACATACAGACAACGTTTGAAAATGTATTAAAGGACTATTTGTCGGGGGAGGCAGTAAAAAAGGAATATATATCATATGCCAAAATCGGCAGTCTTATATTATCAATATCGGGTGTTGAGGATTATACGGACTTAAAGGTCAACAGCGGAACAGAAAATATCAAAATAGCAGACGGAGCGGTACCGGTGCTTGAAAGCGTGGTGTTGAAATGATTGACAGACTTCCGAATTATTATAGAAAATCAAAGACGGTAAAGGACTTTTACAATGTCGTTCAAACAATACTTGATAAAGTTTCGGAAGATATTACTGATGAAGATAAGCGTCTGTTTATTACTGTCACTGACAGTTTTCTGCTGCATGAAAAAGACATAGGACTGTCTGAAATTACGGCAGATAATGAAACTAAGAGGGCGAGAGTAATTGCAAGACTGCAAGGAAATAATCTTCTGACAAAATCGGAACTTGAACAGCTTATTTTAATGTATGACAGGACAGGCTGTACAATAATCGAGGATTATAAAAATTACACAGTGGCTGTTAAATTCAGCGGACGTAAAGGAGTGCCGTATAATTTTGAACAGATAAAATCAGCGGTGGATGAGGTTAAGCCTGCACATCTTCAAGTGAATTATGAGTTTCAAAGCAATACTTGGAGCGAAGTTCAGAAAAAACTCGGGACATGGGGCAATGCAAAAATATTTACATGGGGAGGTGTTAAAGATTATGACGGTAGAACATGGCTGTATGTAGAAAACAATGAGGTATATTTAAGAGAAAATGGAGCAAACGCATATGTGGTATTTAAAGATAATAAGCCGTATGCACATTTATTATAAGGAGGCGTGAAAAATGAAGTACACATCAAATCATAATTTTAAACTGCCGGCACCGTCCGACACTATTGATGTAGAGGTGCTCAATGAGAATTTTGTAAATATTGACGCACTTATTAAAACATTGGAGTCTGCTAAGGCAGATAAAAATTCACCGAGTTTTACGGGTGCACCAACCGCACCGACTGCGTCAAGCAGTACAAATTCTACACAGATTGCTACTACTGCTTTTGTGCAGGGACTGATACAAGGCATACAGACGGCATTGTCAGGCAAAGCGGACAAAAATTCACCAAGTTTTACAGGTACACCGAAATCTCCGACTCCGCCGTCATCTGATATTTCAACGAGAATAGCAACAACTGCATTTGTGCAGAACTTGGTGCAAGCAGTGGACAAAAAGATTTCAGAACTGGTATCTTCAACATTGGACAGCACTTATGCTATGCTGTTGTTTGATAAAGATAATATCAGCACTTGCAGTAATATTGACAGTTTCGGAATTACATACAGTCAGTATCAAAACGGTACATATAAGACTGATATAGTGCAGGTAGGAAATAACGCTCAACTGCCGAATAAATCGAATGCACCCGTATTTTTAGTGTCGTGGGCAGCCGAATCCGGTGACGAAAGTGAAATATATAATGTTCAGGCTGTAATCTATCCGGACGGAACGGTATATGGACGCCATAGATACTTGTGGAGTATCAGCAGCGGCATTGTGAGTAAGCTTTCTTGGAATGGTTGGAGTACGGATAACAATTATATTTATTATAATCCTAAAGATCATTTTGTAAAGGAATAGCGTGGGGTGATAAAGTATGCCGGAAGATATACGATTGGCAAAAGGCGAAGATTTAGATGCACTTGAGGATATAGTGAATAACCATATCGGCAGTGATGAAACTCACGTTACTGCCGGTGACAAGCAAAATTGGAACGGTAAGGCTGATGTGGCTATGCTTGAAACAGAAGGGTATCTGAAGAAAAAAGTTGTAGGCGTACTGCCGTCAATGTCTGTTGAATTTGGTTTTTCAGACGGTGTTTCAAAATTCAATGCTATAAATAGATGTACTGTATCTGTTGCGGAAGAAAGTGACGGCAACAAGTATCAAAAAATTGTAACCGGTTCAAATGCAGCGAATATGTATGCTTTTGCTTATCTTGACTTTTCAAAATATACGGCTAATGCAAAAGAACTGATAATTGAGTTTGATACGAAAATAAATACCGACCGCTGGTATATAGGACTGTCTGATTTGGCACAGCGTCCGGGAGAATCAAGCAGAGGTTCGTATGACAGTACGGGAGTTGTTTTTTCGCAAGGCACAAAAGACGGAAAGTATTATTACATAAACAGTGACTTGACGTGGAAAGACAACTTTTTTAACTGTTGGGTTCATAGTCGAATAGAAGTCAATTACGAGTCAAAAACGGTATCGTATTGTATTACAAACAATAATGAATCCGCCAAATTAAGCGGTGAGATTGATTTTTATGATAAGTCTGCAAGTAAGGTTACGGGACTTGAGATTTATTCTTATGTAAATAGCGTTGAAATGGGGATTGACAATATAAGCATAACATCAAAATCGGGAAATGAAAGTGATGACGAAAGAACCGTATATATAGTGGCAGAAGACGGAGATATAGCGGAATATATCTATATAGACGGAAAGCCGATTTGTATAGGAAGGAGTGATATATTTAATACGATAAAAGACCTGTTTGAAAGAGTAGAAAAATTAGAAAATAACTGATAAGGGGGTACTGACTATGGAAAGTACGGTTGTTGTGGCGATTTTGTCGCTTGTAGGAACGCTCGGCGGTTCTATTATTGCAGGTATTGTTTCAAACAATAAGACACTGTATAGAATTGAACAGCTTGAACGTAAAGTAGAAAAACACAACAGTGTTGTTGAACGAGTGGCTATTGCGGAAAATACACTTAAATCTCAGCAGCACCAAATTGATGAACTGAAGGGGGATATGTAAAATGATTAACTGGAAAGTACGAATGAGAAATCCTATGTTTTGGGCACAGATATTGCTGTCTGTAATTACGCCGATACTGGCATATCTCGGACTTACAGCCGAGGATTTGAGCTCGTGGTCGGTATTGGGGGAAGTACTTATAAAGGCGGTTTCAAGCCCGTACATTTTGAGCCTTGTAATTGTCAGTGTATATAACGCAATTACAGATCCTACAACAACAGGATTTACAGACAGCAAACGTGCATTGACATACGATACACCTAACAGTGACAAGGAGTAAGAGATGACTGCAATAGATAAATTGATTCAGACCGCTGATAATGAAGTCGGCTATTTGGAAAAGTCAAGTAATTCACAGCTTGATGATAAAACAGCGAATGCCGGTATGAACAATTATACTAAGTATTGGCGTGATATAAAAAACGAATATCAAGGACAGCCGTGGTGTGCGGTGTTTGTTACATGGTGCTTTACCAAGGTTTTCGGAGTGGATAAGGCACATCAATTATTGAAGCATTATCCGTATGTATATTGTCCGACAATGTCGGGACTTTTTAAATTGTACGCAAATCCGAAAAGGGGCGATATTGTTATATTTAATCATAATGGGGTATTTACGCATACGGGAATTGTAACCGGCGTGGACGGTGATTATTTCACTACTGTTGAGGGAAATACGTCAGCCGGAAGTGCGGTTGTTGCAAACGGCGGCGGTGTCTGCAGAAAAGGATATTATATCAGCAATCTTGCGGGGACGAAGTTCTGCAGACCGGATTATGAAACGGCAGAAAGCGAGGAAGAAATTATGAGTAAGGAATATACGGAGTTGAAAGCAGAAATCGCAAAATTGCAGGCTGATGTAAATAAACTGAACAGTAAAATGATTTACAATTATGTTGATGACAATATGCCTGAATGGGCAAGACCTACTGTTCAGAAAATGATGGATAAGGGGTTCCTTAAAGGTGATGAAAATGGCTGTCTGGGCTTGACTGATGAACTTCTGAGAGTCTTTGTTATAAATGACAGAGCAGGAGTATATGAAAACAGATGGGACGGTAAAAGTGAATGACAAAAGAACAGTTTAAGGCAGAAAGCAGTTACAGGGTTTCAATGGCTGTGGTGGGTTCGATGCTTAAAAACGGGATGTTGACGCAAAAGGAGTACGATAAAATTGATACAATAATGCTCAAGAAATATCAGCCTATTTTGGGTAGTTTACTTGTATAAAATATGGCAGAATAGCTTGATTATATGCGGTTTCTACGGTAATATGAACCCAGACCTAATAAAATTTCACATATCACCATCTTCAAGAACTTGAAGTACAGAAGTACGACTGTGCTCTTTCAGACGGCAATCTGCAAAATTTTCTTTGGGTCTGGAAAGGAGAGTTGAAATGGACAAAACAGTACAGAAAATTGAAGCGAGGAAACCGCTTATACCTGTTAGAAAAAAGGTATGTGCATACGCGAGAGTTTCATCTGGTAAGGACGAGATGCTTCATTCATTATCAGCGCAGATAAGCTATTACAGCGATTACATTCAATCCCGCAGGGATTGGTTATATGTCGGTGTGTATGCTGATTCGGCTGTGACGGGAACTAAGGACTCAAGAGATGAATTTCAGCGAATGCTCACAGACTGCAAGAACGGTAAAATTGATATGATTATAACAAAGTCAATCAGCCGTTTTGCAAGAAACACGGTAACGCTGCTGAGTACAGTTAGGGAACTTAAAGAACTCGGTGTTGACGTGTGGTTTGAAAAAGAGAATATTCACTCTATAAGCGGGGACGGTGAGCTGATGCTCACTATCCTTGCTTCTTTTGCTCAGGAGGAAAGTTTATCGGTAAGCGAAAACTGTAAATGGCGGATACGGCATAACTACGAGGAGGGTATTCCTAATGGATTTACTGTTTACGGCTATAATGTAAAAAAGCGTAATCTCACTATAAATGAAGAACAGGCTGCCGTTGTCCGTGAAATATTTGATATGTACTTAAACGGTAAAGGATCGAAGGTTATAGCAAGAACACTTAATGAACGGGCTATTCCGGCACCGGGAGGTGAAACTTGGCATCAGGCAAGAATCATGAAGATACTCAGAAATGAAAAGTATATAGGCGATTTGAATTTGCAGAAATATTATTCTGAAAACCACATTACCAAACGGACTCTTGTGAATGATGGATGCCTCAAAAGGTATTATGTTACGGAAAATCACGAGCCGATTATTGACAGTGGCATGTTTGATAGGGTTCAGCAGCTCATAAAAGATAAAGCGGAGCGTCATCCACATATTGCGCCTTACGACTATTCCTTTAAGGATAAAGTATTCTGCGGAAAATGCGGAGCTAAGTATTATCGTAAAAAAGTACATACGGGAACGCAGTACGAGCATTTTGTCTGGAGATGCAACACCTACAGCAATAAGGGGAAAAAGTATTGTTCCAATAAGCAAATCCCTGATGAGGTGCTTGTTAATATGGCAAAGCGGTATGATACTAAAATTGAAAAAATACTCATTCTTGAGAGCGGCAGAGTACATTTTGTATTTGCTGACGGAAATGAGGACATTCAGGAATGGGAAATCAACCGTAAGTGGACGGACGAGATGAAAGAACGAAATTACTATAATCAACGCAGGAGGTGGCTATAATGGCAAAAACGGTATCGGTTATTATGCCTACTAAACGGCTTCATTCAAATGAACCTACAAAGCAAAACGTGAAACGGCGTGTCGCAGCGTATGCGAGGGTGTCAACTGATAGTGAGGAACAGCTTACAAGCTATGAGGCGCAAGTTGACTATTACACGAAGTTAATTCAAAGAAACGGTGATTGGGAGTTTGTAGACGTTTATACTGATGAGGGCATTTCAGCAACAAATACTAAATATCGTGATGGTTTTAATCGTATGGTTCAAGATGCTATGGACGGCAAAATTGACTTGATAATTACAAAGTCAGTCAGCAGATTTGCGAGAAATACGGTCGACAGCCTTGTAACGGTCAGAGACCTTAAGGCTCATAATGTCGAAGTATATTTTGAAAAAGAAAATATTTATACCTTTGACGGTAAGGGTGAACTGCTGATAACCATTATGTCAAGCCTTGCTCAAGAAGAAAGCCGTTCTATTTCCGAGAATGTAACGTGGGGCTGCCGTAAGCGGTTTGCGGACGGTAAGGTATCAATGCCTTACAGTGCATTTCTCGGCTATGAAAAGGGAGAGGACGGACAACCTCGTATTGTTGAAAGCGAGGCCAAAGTGGTAAGGCTGATTTATAAAATGTTCCTTGAGGGAAAAACTCCGACTTACATTGCAAAATATCTTACATCGGAGGGAATACCGACACCGACCGGCAGAGATAAATGGTCTGTTACTACGATTGAATCAATTCTAAGAAATGAAAAATATAAAGGTTCGGCTCTGCTGCAAAAGACATTTACAGTGGATTTCCTTAGTAAGAAAAAGAAAGTGAACGAGGGTGAAATACCACAGTATTATGTTGAGGATAGCCACCCTGCGATTATTTCAAAGGAAGTTTACGACCTTGCACAGATAGAACTTGAAAAGAGGCGGCAAAATAAAGGCTACAAGTCATCAGCGAGTGCCTTTTCCGGAAAACTGTACTGCGGAGAGTGCGGAAGTATTTATGGCTCGAAAGTGTGGCACAGCAATTCAAAATACCGCAGAACTATATGGCAGTGCAATGCCAAGTTTAAGAACGAGCGTAAATGCCAAACTCCGCATTTAACAGAGGATATGCTCAAATCTGCTTATATTGATGTGTTTAACAGTCTTATAGATAATCGTGAGGAGATTATCTCTGTAATAAGACAAACGGTTGAAAAACTTATGGATACAACAGCTATTGATAAAAAACTGTTTATGGCAAAAAACGCTGCGGACAATAAGCAGAAAACCGTACAGGAATATATGGCGTTGAACGGAAAAGTTGTAATAGACCAAAAGGTATATAATGAAAAGTTTGATAGACTGATGGAAATATATCAGGCGGCAGAGGACGAATATACTCGGATTAAACGTGAAAAAACAGAACTGATGGATAGATGCAAACGTTGTAAGGCATTTATAAAAACCTTGAGCAACAGCAGTGTTTTACAGGAATTTGACGATGGCTTGTTCTGCGGAACAGTTGAGAAAATATCCGTTTTTGAAAATAAACTTGAATTTGAGTTTAAGGACGGAACAAAAATTCCGTATTTGCTGACAAACAAATAGAGTGTAGCATTTTGGGAGGCATAGCCTCCCGTTTTTTTATTCCTCTAAATTTTCGAGTGCATAATCAAGGCATTGAGTGACCACCTTATTAAAGGAAATGTTATGTTTCTCAGCAAGTTCCATCAATTTATCAAAACATTCCGGTTTAATACGGATGGTACGGTTTATTGATTTTATTGCGTCAACATCTGACTTTATGACTAATTTTGCCATAGCAATCACCTCATTAATTATAATTTGTAATCGTTATTGTAATTATACCTTGACAAGCTTGGTCTTGTAATGTACAATGGTGTAACAATAGTATAATTACAATATTGTAATAATAAAAGTGGAACTATAAAATTATGGGGAAATATGAGCAATGATATGATAGAATGGGAATTAAGAAAAAGACGCTGTTGTTTTACAGGGCACCGACCTGAAAAGCTGGGTGTATCGGAATTAAAAGCAAAGGCTCTTTTAAGAACAGCCATAGAACAGGCCGTAACTGACGGATTTGTAACATTTATATCTGGGATGTCAAGAGGAATTGATGCGTGGGCGGCTAAGATTGTGCTTGAAATAAAAAAGGAGTATTCTGGCATACATCTTATATGCGCGTCTCCTTATGACGGATTTGAAAAAAGATGGAGTTATACAGAGCAAAAGAGATATTGTGATATTGTATCACAAGCAGACTTGGTGCGATTTGTATGTAATCATTACAGCCGCAGTTGCTTTCAGATAAGAAACGAATGGATGATAGACCATTCGGCAATGGTTATCGCAGCCTTTAACGGTAAGAGCGGCGAGACAAAAAACACCATTAGCTATGCAAAGCGCAATGGGGTTTATGTGTATAATGTATTGAATATTTAAGATGAAAGGACAAAGAGAATACAGTGAATAAGGATAATTTTGAATACAGAGTGATAGGACATATAATGTTTTGCAAGGGATTATATAAGATAGCGGAGTATGACAGGGAATATATTATACGTTTGAGTGATTTGGGAATAAAAATAGAAAAGCCATCCACAAAAATCTACTACAGCGATTTATATGAATTAAACGATAAAGAATTGGTATTGGAAAGTATCAGAATTGAGAATTGCTACGGCACATTCCCTGTAATAAACGGCATAAAGCCGATGCGTTCCGGTGGGGCGATAATTTATAAAATGCTGAGAATGCCAGTGGATTATACAGGAACGATTACAGTAGCAAGAGGGAGTTTAGAAAAATCAGGTAAGATTACATTAAATAAAGGCAAAGTTACAAAAATAGAGAATATGGAGAATTGTTAATTTTTGTATTGTTTTTACTGAGAGTTAATGATATAATAATAGTATAAATCACTAAAGAGGTAATATAAATGAACATATTCTCAACTTGGTTGACTATTAATAGGGCATGTAATTTATCTTGTAGATGGTGTTATGCTCAAGAAACAAATCACAAAAGCGATATGGATATATCAACTGCTAAACAATTAATTGATATATCTATAGGGAATGGGGTAAAGAATTTCAAACTCATAGGCGGAGAACCAACAATATATCCATATTTTTTTCAGGTTTTAGAATATCTGATGGATTTAGGTGTTAGCATTGTGGTAGTTACAAACGGTATTAAGTTGGCAGACAAAGAATTTTGCTATGCTTTAAAAAAATATAACTATAAAAAACTACACTTGGGAATATCTATTAAAGGTTCGACGGATGAAGATTATCTGAGAGATTGCGGAGCAAAAGGGTATTCTTTGCTTTTGCAGGGAATCAGAAATTGCGATGAAATAGAATTGAGTTATTCTTTATCATATGTGTTAACGCATGAAAATATTAATACAATAGATACATTTGCACATAACATTACCGCGAGTGGGATAAGTAAACCTATATTTATGGCTTATTGCAACTATGTGATTTCAGAGGATGATATTTTAGATTCAGAAGAACTACAGTTAAAAATGGATTACAACTTTTCTGAAAAATATGAAGAAGTAAATAGTATATTAAAAGATAAACTACGGCTTCATCAGACCTTTCCGCTATGTATGTGTGAGCCTAATACATATGCAAAAATGATAAAGAGAAAGCAAATCAATACTACTTGTCATGTTCATAAAAGAAATGGTCTGATTTTTGATATTGATGGATCAATATTGTTGTGCAATCACTTAGCTGGATATGGGATTGGGAAATTGGGTGTTGATTATTATGATGCTGAGACTTTTAAACAATATTGGGATTCTGATTATGTTATTGGTTTGTATAAAAAATTTACAACTATGCCGTCTACTGAATGTCAGAACTGTAATTTGATTTCTAAATGTGGAGGCGGGTGCTTTGTGCAATGGTTTACACAACACTTTAATGAATATAAACAGTATCGCGATTTAAAGATAAAATAATAAATAGAATGCAATGAATGGAGATAAAGTGAATATTGAAACAACGAATGGAAAAATGAATAGTTAAATTGTTTTCTTATTAAGGAGGGTGATAGAATGCTTATTGAACAATTATTGGACAGACGTAATACAACAAATATTCAACTTGAAGTAGCTATTCAAGGTGTGAATAATAAAATGTTTACACGGTGCGACTGTTGGGTATGTGATTGTGATTGTAATTGTGGAGATAGTAATTGTAATAGTGATTGCGACTGTCATTGCACTTATTGTGATTGCGACAGTGACGATGACTAACTTTTTATATTATGGGATAGGGGGGGTACAGAATTTTCTTATAGAAAATAGTATCGGTTAAAAGTATACCCCCTACGGATAGAACGGTTAATTGTATCATATCCGTAGTACTTAGCCATAAAATAAATCGCATTTTATGCGGTTTATTTTTGTATATACACCTTTTTATACAAATGCTGATTGGATTTTATTGATGAGAAGGATGAAAATAATGAAGATATTAGATTTTTATTGGTCGTCAAATACCGATTGGTGGGAATGGAAACCAAATGGAATGAGAGTAATAAAGCCCGATGCCCCAAAGGAGGCACAAGAGAGTTACAAACATTATTTAGAACAGATATCCGGAGAACAGGGAAAATCATTATAAAAATAAATATTTATCTAAAAATTAATTACTATCAGTTTTTTGAATTTTGTATGAAAAATTTTGATTATCCCGAAAAACCCTTGAAATACAAGCACATTCGCAGGATTT
>OLOG01000210.1_pt1 | contig 60909 bp, 51 predicted proteins | sample 1672351 | NCBI WGS metagenome assembly OLOG01 (sample SAMEA3136674, study PRJEB25190) | human gut metagenome | biome: human gut; feature: human-associated habitat; material: faeces | place: Austria | collected 2013 | reverse complement strand
AAAAAGAAGCTGTTGAACTTCAGAAGGAGCTTTCCGCTGAAGGAAATGTGACAGGAATTATGACTACTGATTATATTTGTAATCCGGAGAACATGGAGCTGCGTATTCAGAAACATATGAGCAAAATTCAGGAAGCAGATCTGGTTCTTGTATTTTCCTGTGGTGTTGGCGTGCAGACAATTTCTGAATATCTGGAAGATAAGATGGTCTGTGCTGCCTGTGATACATATCCGGTACCTGGTTTCCAGGGAGTGACACCATTAGAATATAAATGCGATCAGTGCGGTGAGTGTTATCTGAATCTGACAGGTGGAATCTGCCCGATCACAGCATGTTCCAAGAGCCTTGTGAATGGTCAGTGCGGCGGTTCCAAGAATGGAAAATGCGAAGTGGACAGCGAAATGGAGTGTGGATGGGAGCGTATTTACAGACGCCTGAAAGAGATTGGACGCCTTGATGTGCTGAAATGCCCGACACAGATCCACAATTTTGCTACAGATGATGAAGTGAAATAAAAGGTTAATCCTAAATTTTTAATGATTGGAGCAAATATAATATGAAAATGAAAGAATTATTCGATCGTGGTGAATTTGCAGTTTCAGCAGAAGTAGGACCGCCGAAAGGAATCCATGTAAATGAGCTGGTAGAAGAAGCCAAAACATACCTTACAGGTGTTCATGCAGTTAACGTAACAGATAACCAGTCTTCTGTTATGCGTCTTGGATCTCTTGCAATGTGTAAGGTTCTTAAAGATGCAGGCATGAATCCCATTTTCCAGCTTGCATGCCGTGACAGAAACCGTATCGCTCTGGAGTCTGATCTTCTCAGCGCAGCTATGTTTGGTATTGACAATATTCTCTGTCTTACCGGTGATCATACTAAAATGGGCGATCATCCTCAGGCAAAACCGGTCTTCGACCTTGATTCCGTATCCCTTCTTCACACAGTGAAGCTTCTGGAGTCCGGTGTGGATCTTGGCGGAAACCAGCTTGTTGGAGAGCCTCCGAAATTCTCCAAGGGTGCTGTTGTGTCTCCATGCAGTGATTCCGTTGATGCACAGCTTGCGAAGATGGAGAGAAAGGTTGCTGCTGGTGCTGATTATTTCCAGACACAGGCTGTATTTGAGCCGGAGAAATTTATCAAATTTATGGAAAAAGCAAAACAGTTCGGAAAACCTGTACAGGTTGGAATTATTATTCCGAAGTCCGCTGGAATGGCGAAATTCATGAATAACAATGTTGCCGGCATTCATGTTCCGGATGAGATGATTGAGGAACTGAAGGCTGACAAAGAAAAGACAAAAGCTGGAATTACCGGTGTTGAGATCGCTGCACGTATTATCAAAGAGTGCAAGCCATACTGCCAGGGTGTTCATATCATGGCACTTGGCTGGGAGTCCAAGATTCCGGAACTACTGAAATTAGCTGAAATCTAAAAAGTCAAGCGGATATTCGCAACCCCAGCAGGGGACTTACTTTATTCGGTAAAATTACACGGGCCGTCCGAACCATGAATGCAGGAATCTGCGTTTGTGGAAGATGGCTCGTTTTTTTACTTGCTATGAAAGTCCTGGACGGCAACCAAGAATGAGCCATGCTTGCATGAGCGAATTCTTGGGTATCGGACGGGCTAGACCGTATGAGTAAGTAGGGCGATAGCCCGGATTACGAATGCGGTCGGCAACTGTGGGAGTGCCATAGGCGCGGAACAGCTGACTTTCATATAAAAATAGTATTGTTTTAAACAGAAATGAACGATATAATTTTATTATTGGGAAGTGATGGGGCAGGAGGAAAATTATATGGAAACAAACTATGCAAAAAGTGCATACAGAACCTTTTTATTCTGGGGAGTATGCTCTTCTCTTGGGGTTACCGTATCCACCCTTGTGGATGCTACTCTGGTAGGAAATTTTATAGGCAGTACCGGACTGGCTGTGGCGAATATTGCTACACCGGTATTTCTGCTTTATTTACTTATGGGGATCACCTTAGGAGGCGGTGCAGGCGTCTTAATTGGGAAAAAACTCGGTGAAGCAGATCTAAAAGGTGCAAATCGGGTTTTCGGCTCCGTATTAAGTGCAGGCCTGATAACAGGTGTGCTTTTCGCAGCAGTATCTCTCATATTTCGCAGCACATTATGCAGTCTGCTTGGTGCCACACCGGAGCTTTTGCCACAGGCCCTGCAGTATCTGACGGTAGTGTTTGCTTTTGCCCCAATTTATGTGGTATATAATATTCTTTCCATAGCAGTGCGGACAGACGGAGCACCAAAGCTGGCTGCCATTTCTTCTGCTGGCGTTATTGTCACCAATTTAAGCCTGGATCTGTTATTTATGAAAGTACTGAACTGGGGACTTGTTGGGGCTTCGGCGTCTTTATGTATTGCGGAAACAGTAGGAACTCTGATTCTGCTTACTCATTTTTGGAACAAGCAGGCGCTTTTAAGCTTTCATTTTCACATTCCTACAGGAAATGAGATCAAAGAATATGTGGAAAATGGATTTGGCGTAGGCTCTGCATTTATTTTTCAGGCGGTGGTTATGCTGGTGTTTAATACTATGCTGTTAAAGGGAAACTCAGAAAATGGCACTTTTTCTGTGGCTGTATTTGGTGTTATTTATACCATGAGTACCATTCCGGGGGCTATGTTTGACGGTGCCGGAGCTGCTGCTTCTACGGTTATCTCCATTTTAGGCGGAGAGAAGGACTGGAAAGGAATGCTGGCGGTGTATCACGATGGACTGCGGATTGTTGCAGCAGCAGGAATGATTATGGCATTGTTTTTTGCAGCCGGGGCAAAAAACATACTGATATTCTTCGGTCTGAATGATGGTCCGGCACTGGAAACAGCAGCGACCGCATTTCGTATTTATGCATTAAGCGTGGCTCTGGCAGGAGTGAATGTGGTAACCACGTCCTTCTGGCAAACAATAGGAAAGACAAGATATGCTTCCGGGTTATCTGTTTTACGTAACTTCATTCTCATGCTGGTGGCCGGATTTTTACTGATTGAGAAAAAGGGAATCGTAGGGCTTGCGCTTGTGTATGTAATAAGTGAGGGAGTTTGCCTGCTGCTGGTTTTTGCAATACAGATATTTGGAAAAATAAAAGATTACATAAAAGAAAAATACAGTTTTACCAACCGGGTTTTTGAGGAATATTATCCCATCGAGGAAGGCAGTATGGAAAAAATGTCCCAGAATCTGGAAGGGTTGTGCGATGAATGGGAACTTGATTTTAAACAGTCCTTCTTTATCCATCTGATCGTGGAGGAGCTGCTTCTGAATATTATGAAATTTGGTATCGGTGAAACAGATAAGAAATATTATGTATCCGTAAAAGTAATGGATAACAACGGTGAATGCATCCTGCGGATCCGGGACAATGTCAATTCCTACAATCCTTTCGACCTTCGCGGTGACGAGGTTGACCGTGCTGTAATGGAAATGATCAAGAAAAAGGCGAAGTATTATGAGTATCAGAGAAAGCTGGTGTTCAATTATCTTTATGTGACGATATAACTTGTTTTACATATGGCAACATGCTAAACTGAGTTTAAATAAATTACCAGATGGAGGTGACCACTCATGAGCCAGACTGTGTTTCTGGGAGAATAAGGATTCTGTTACCTTGATCACACGTTCCCGGTATTTGGAAAGACATTTGTACTTGATAAAAAGGTAAAGAAAGTCCGCCTGTATGCAACCGCATATGGTGTTTATGAAGTGGCAGAGCTGCTTGGTGCTGCACCGCAGGCGAAACCGCTTTATGACGCTGTTGTGAATGCACTGAATGCGAAATGTAAAAATAACAAATAACAGCTATTTATCCCACTTTTCTTTCCGATATTCCCCAGGTGTCACCTGGTAGTGCTTTTTGAAAGCTCTGCAAAAATAATCTACATTGTGAAAACCGGTTTCGGCTGAAATGGTGCTGACTTTTTTCTCTGTATGGGAGAGCAGAAGAGCAGCCTGTTTCAGCCGATAGTTTATGAGATAATTGACCGGCGTGATGTGAAGATAGCTCCGAAAAAGATTTAAGGCAGAGCTTTTGCTGATCATAGACTGTGCAGCAATCTCATCCAGGGAAAGATTTCTTCTGTAATTTTCGTGAATAAACTGCATCATCAGCTGGAGTCTTGCGCGGTTTACAGAGAACTGTCCAGTGATTTCCGGCATAGTGGAAAGATCTGTATGCTTGTATATTTCCAGCCAGAGCTGCTGCATAAGGGCAAAGGTCAGAAGATGGCAGGAAGAACCGGAAGTCTGCGCAGAAATAATCTGCTTCATAAGATCAAGAACTTTGGTCTGCCAGGAAATCTCCCTGCGAAAAATCCAAAAAGGAATATTCGAAGAAATGATAGGCTTCACATAATTCTGGTAAATATAGCTGTCTGTAGCTGCAAGGAAAGAGGGCATGCAGAGAAAGTTTGGGATGACAGCATCCACAGGAGAGGAAAAACGGTGAAGGAATTTGGAATTAATAAAAATGCCGCTGTCAGATGGCAGCTCCAGCTGTTTTTCCCCAATCCATGCAGTTACGGTTCCGGATTGAATATACACAAATTCCAGCTCCGTATGCCAGTGCCAGTCTATGCAGTTAAAATCAAATTGGGCTAAATGCTCATAATAGTAGCGAAAGGGATAGTCCTGGCTTCCGTGGGGAATGGTCTCCATTAAATTTTCGTCGGTAATAATTTTGGTATATACGTTGGTTTCTTTCATATCTTGTTTATCCTCAAATCGAGACCTGGAGCCTGTTTGAAAATCATTCCCGCAATCTGCACGTCCCACTTTGCGGTATATTTTGCAGAAAACCTTTTTCGAACCGCTCTGGGAAGTGCCCCGAAAAAATAGAAAATTAATGTTTTTACGATATTATACAATAAAAATCAGAAATAATCCAATGAAAAACACATTTAAATATAATATAATCCAATAAGACAAAAATCTTCTTTAAAGAAGAAAAAAAGGAGAACCAATCATGCCAAATTACCAGAAAACCAAACGAGCCTGTTATATGGGCTTTATCACCCAGGCTATAGCAGCAAATTTTGCACCTTTGCTGTTTCTGAAATTTCACACAGATTATCATATTTCCCTTGGAAATATTGCACTGATCTCCACCTGCTTTTTCTTTACCCAGCTGCTGGTTGACTTGTTTTGTGCCCGATTTGTGGACAAAATCGGATATCGCGTGTGCATTGTAACCTCTGAGATCAGTTCCGCTTTAGGACTGGTGGGGCTGGCATTTCTTCCGGAGCTTTTGCCAGATCCTTTTATGGGAATTATCATCAGTGTTATTGTTTATGCTGTTGGAAGCGGACTGATTGAAGTGCTGTGCAGTCCTATTATGGAAGCATGTCCTTTCAAAAATAAAGAAGCGACCATGAGTCTTCTTCATTCCTTCTACTGCTGGGGCTCTGTGGGAACCATTGCAGTTTCCACCCTGTTTTTCGCAGTTTTTGGAATGGACAGCTGGAAGTGGCTGGCAGTTTTGTGGGCAATCGTTCCGGCCGTTAATGTTTACAACTTTGCCACCTGTCCCATCAAACATCTGGTGGATGAAGGGGAAGGCATGAAGATCAGGGAACTGTTTCGTAAGCCTGTGTTCTGGATTGCCGTGTGTCTGATGGTGTGTTCAGGGGCATCAGAGCTGTCCATGTCCCAGTGGGCATCTGCCTATGCAGAGGCGGCACTTGGACTGTCAAAGACCATCGGAGACCTGGCCGGTCCCTGCATGTTTGCCATTACGATGGGAATCAGCCGTATGATCTTTGGAAAATACGGAGATAAAATGGACTTGATGAAATTTATGGCAGGATCCGGAATTTTATGCGTATTCTGCTATCTTCTTGCATCCCTGTCTTCTAATCCGGCAGCAGGACTGATTGGCTGTATTGTATGCGGATTTTCCGTTGGAATCATGTGGCCTGGAACCATCAGTATTTCCTCTAAGAAATTTCCGGCAGGTGGAACTGCCATGTTCGCCCTTCTTGCCATGGCCGGAGATCTTGGAGGCAGTATAGGCCCTGGAATCGTGGGCCGTGTCACACAGAATGCAGGAGATAACATCCGCGTGGGTATGGGCGTAGGCCTGATTTTCCCAGTGGTGCTGCTGGTGATGGTTTTTCTGCTGAAAAAGGTGAAAGTAGAGGAAAAATAACTGATATTTGAAAATCTACAGAGGGTTTAGAACGTGTTTGAAAAAGGCTTTCTGCAAAAAATTTCCATAAAGCAGGGAGTACAGATGGTGGGAATGATTTTCAAACACGCTCTGAAATATAATAGGAAGGCTGAGGTATTATTTAAAACGGGTTGGCGTAAATTAAAGATAAGTATATTCTGAGTATGCATATGCTGCAAAATGGAGGAAATATGCCAGATCAGAAGCTGGATAATCTTTTGAACCTTGCGCTGGATGCCACAGAAGAGGAAAGAGAGAAATCCCGAAATCTGAATGTGGGGTATGAGAAGCAGACACGAAAGTGGGAAATTATTGTGAAGTATAGTGAAATGGGTGATTCTGTTGAGGCGTTGCTTGGTGGATCCGGAATTTCCGTGGTTCCTCTCCTTGGCGGGTATGCCATTGTGACGCTTCCTGAAAGTATGCTGGAAGAATATTCCCGACGTCCCCAGATAGAATTTATAGAAAAGCCCACCCGTCTGTATTTTGAAGATCTTTTTTCGAAAGAGGCAAGCTGTATTACCCAGGTACAGCGCGATGAACCGGGGAATCTGCAGCTGACAGGGCGCGGCGTGTTGATCGGAATTGTGGATTCCGGGGTGGATTACAGGCATCCTGCATTTCTTACAGCAGATGGAAAGTCCAGGATTCTGCGTTTGTGGGATCAGAGCATTCCCGGTAATCCCCCGGAGGGCTATGCAACAGGAACTGAATATACCAATGAGGAAATCAATGAGGCGTTGTCCCTCTCTGTGCAGGAGGGGCGGCGCCTTGTTCCGTCTGAAGATGGAAGCGGTCATGGAACCGCTGTGCTTGGAGTGGCAGCTGGCAGCGATTTTTCCCGTGGGGCAGTGAACCGGGGTGTGGCATATGAAAGTGACCTTCTGGTTGTGAAAATGGGTATTCCAAGACAGGACTCTTTTCCAAGAACTACAGAGCTGATGCAAGGTGTAGATTATCTGGTTCGGCAGGCTATACGGCTTGGAAGACCAATCGCGCTCAATTTAAGCTTTGGAAATAATTATGGCTCACACAGAGGCGATTCTCTGCTGGAAACTTATCTGGACAATGTGTCCGGTATGGGGAAAAATGTGATTTGTGTAGGAATGGGCAACAATGGAAATGATGCTCTGCATACCGGAGGAAAGCTTTCGCCAGGTGAAATCCAGGAAATTGAACTTGGGGTTGGTGCCTTTGAGCCTACCTTAAATGTGCAGCTTTGGAAAAATTACGAAGATGAGATGGAAATCTATCTGGAAAATCCAGCCGGGGAGCGTGTTGGCCCCCTTTTTGAAACACTGGGCGCCCAGCGTTGGCAGGCGGGAAATACGGAACTTCTGATTTATTATGGAAAACCGGCACCGTATCATGTGACGCAGGAGATTTATGTGGATTTTCTGCCGCAGGATGAGACCCCCCCCTATGTAGACAGCGGTGTGTGGAAAATAATCTTAGCAGCAAGAAATATAAAAAACGGGGAATATTTCCTGTGGCTTCCAGGTGGCAAAACGCTAAACCCAGGCACAGCCTTCTATCTTCCACGTCCTCAGGGAACCCTTACAATCCCTGCCACTGCCAGACGCGTGATCAGCGTCGGCGCCTACGACGCCCGTCAAAACACCTATGCTGATTTCTCTGGCCGCGGCTGTCGTGCCCTCCCCTATCCAAAACCCGACCTTGTCGCTCCCGGTGTTGATATCTATGCTCCCCGCTCTGGTGGAGGCTATGCATCCTTCACTGGCACCTCCTTTTCCACGCCTTTCGTTACCGGTGCAGCCGCCCTCCTTATGGAATGGGGAATCACCCGCCGAAAAGATCCCTACCTCTATGGCGAAAAACTAAAAGCCTATCTCCGTCGTGGTGCAAAAGCCTTGCAAGGATCGGAAAAGTTGCCAAATGACTTAATCGGGTGGGGACGGCTCTGTTTGGAAAGTAGCCTGCCAGAATAGGATAATTAATGTACAAGATGTAGCAATTTAAAGTGTCCCAATCTGAACATTTTAAAAAGCAGGTCGGATTATTGACTTTTACACCAAGTGTTTCCGAATGGATTAATAAAACGAATGCCATAAAAACTACCGTTTATGTAAAAAAAAGAACCGTTTATGTAAAAAAAGAACCGTTTATGTAAAATACAACAGAATCTGCTGAAATCTGATAGAATACTCCTGAAAATAACAAAGGGAGGAAATGATTATGACAGGATTTTTAGTAAACTTACTGAGCCCGGTTTTCAGCAGTCTCGGTGTAAGTCAGGCTGACCTTACATCCTATATTGAGAAGCTGATCGGCTATGTTATCGCAATCCTTGCTTTACTTGTTGTGATGATCGTAGTAATGGTTGTGGCTCATAAAGCCCAAAAGGGATTCCGTCATGTGATCCGCTGGCAGGCTGCCATTGCATTTATTGCAATTGTTGCAGTGCTTGTAAATGTAATCTGCTACGGACCGATGTACAACAACGTATCAAGTGTTTTAAACGCAAAGAAAGTAGTACTTGCACAAGAGACTACAGACCAGAGCCGTGCAACCATTCAGAAGGTTGCTGAAGAAGGAATGGTGTTACTGAAAAACGATGGTATTTTACCTCTTTCCTCAGATACAAAGAAACTAAATGTATTCGGCTGGGATTCTACAAACCCGCTGTTTGGCGGAACCGGATCAGGATCTTCTGATTCCTCCACAGCAATCGGTATCCTGCAGTCCTTAAAGGATGCCGGATATGAGACAAACGAGTCTCTTACCAAGATGTATACTGACTACAGAGCTGACCGTCCTACAATTGCCATGGCGCAGCAGGACTGGACACTGCCTGAGCCGACTAAGGAGTATTACACAGACAGCCTGATGGACGAAGCAAAAGAGTATTCTGACACAGCTGTAGTTGTAATTGGACGTTCCGGCGGAGAGGGTGCAGACCTTCCAACCGACATGAAATCTGTAATTGATGGAAGCTATGCAAAGAAAGCAGAAGAAGTATCTGTTTCCCCAGACAATTACGGATATGTAAAAGGAAGTTACACAAACAATGGAGACTATGATGACTTCGACGAGGGAGAAAGCTATCTTGAGCTTTCCAATACAGAGGAAGATATGCTGGATACAGTATGCTCCCAGTTTGACAATGTTATTGTAGTTGTAAACGCAAATAATGCAATGGAACTGGACTGGGTAGACAAATATGAGCAGATCGGTGCGGTTATCTTTGCTCCTGGAGCAGGTGCAACTGGCTTCGAAGCACTGGGCGAGATCATCAATGGTTCTGTAAACCCATCTGGAAAAACAGTAGATACCTTTGTAAAGGATCTGACAGAGACTCCATACTACAATAATATGGGCCTGAATGCTTATACAAACGTAGAAGATCTGAAAGAGCAGATTGCAGCAAATGATCCGGCTTACGAAGGAAGCATGGGATTTGTAAACTATGCAGAGGGAATCTATGTAGGATATAAATTCTATGAAACAGCAGCTGAAGAGGGTCTTATCAAGTATGAGGATATGGTACAGTATCCATTTGGATATGGACTCAGCTACACAACCTTTGACAAACAGATTGAGAATTTCAAGGATAACGGAGATACTGTCACCTTTGATGTAACGGTAGAGAACACAGGCTCTGTTGCAGGAAAAGATGTTGTGGAAATTTATTACACAGCACCTTACACAAACGGTGGAATCGAGAAAGCAGCAGCAAACCTGATCGCTTTCGAGAAAACAGATTCTATTGAGCCAGGAGAATCCCAGACAAAATCCTTTACCATCAACAAAGAAGATATGGCTTCCTATGATTCTGAAGGTATTAAGATCTCCGGAGGCGGTTATATCTTAGAGGCTGGCGAATACACAATTTCTCTTCGTTCAGACTCTCATACAGTTCTTAGTGAAGAGAAGTTCACCGTTGATGAAGATATTGATTACAGCAAAGATGGTCGTTCTTCCGACAAAACTGTTGCAACAAACCAGTTTGAGGATTATGCGAGAGGCGACTTTGAGCAGCTTTCCCGTGAGGACGGTTTTGCAAATTATGACAAAGCATGCGGTGTGCCGGAAGAGGATGCTTATGTAATGAGCGACGAGACAAGGGCAGCCGTAGAAGAGAATGTATTTGGCATTTACGATGGAACTAAATATAACAATGATTCTGATGAAATGCCGGCAATGGGAGCAGACAACGGACTTCAGCTTGCTGACCTTACCGGAAAAGATTATGACGATGCAGACTGGGATAAGCTGTTAGACCAGCTCAGCTTCGAAGATATGGCTACTCTGATCAATGTTGGTGGATGGCAGACCGCAGAAATCAAATCAGTAGGTAAAATTGCCACATCTGACTGTGACGGACCTGCCGGATTAAACAACTTCATCACAAAGGCATTTGGAACTGCTTATCCATCTGAAGTTCTTATGGCTCAGACCTGGAACAAAGAACTTGCAAATGAAATCGGCGTTTCTATGGGACAGGAATATGTAGATGCTGATAACTACGGATGGTACGGCCCGGCTATGAACATCCACCGTACAGCATTTGCAGGACGTAACTTCGAATATTATTCAGAAGACAGTCTGTTGTCCGGATACATGGCAGCAAATGAAATGAATGGAGCAGCCACCAAGGGTGTTTATCCATACATGAAGCATTTTGCATTAAATGATCAGGAAACAAACAGATGCTCTTTCCTTCTCACATTTGCTTCTGAGCAGACAATCCGTGAAGGATATCTGAAAGCATTCGAGCTTGCAACAAAGGGCTTTGAAGGAAAAGCAATGGCAGTTATGTCATCCTTTAACTGGATCGGTACAGTACCAAGCTGTGCAAACAACGAACTTTTGAACAACGTACTCCGTGGAGAATGGGGATTCGTTGGAATGGTAGAGACAGATTATGATGGTTCCTATGGTTACATGATCACTGATCATTGTATCAGAAACGGAAATGATCTGATGCTTGGATTTAACAGTGCAGAGTCCAACAAACTGACAGACGAGAGCGCAACAGCAGTTCTTGCAATGCGTCAGGCTTGCAAAAATATCCTTTATACAGTAGCAAACAGTGGATATTATGCAGATGGAAATCCGGCAACCGGAATGACCAATATGACGAAACTGTTTGTAATGATTGATGTGATTCTTGCAGTTGTTCTTATTGTAGTTGATACAATTGTAATTGTACGATGGAGAAAAAAGAAAAAACAGGCTGCAAACGAATAATTAAACAATAATCTGGAGACATAAGTCCCCCTTTTAAATCTGGAATAAGCAGAGCAAGGAATCTGTGAAATTTCCAGAGCAAAAAAGGGGGATTTTTTTATATGATTTTTGTCTTGCAGAGTGAGGGAAAATTATTTATTATGAAAGGAGGCGTAATAACAGGAAAAAAGGAGGACTGGCATGATCAGCATTGCGATTGTAGAAGATGAAGAACTGTATGCAAAGCAGCTTCAGCAGTTTCTGCATCAATATGAAAAAGAGAACAAAGAGATGTTTGACATTACAGTCTATTCAGACGGCGATCAGATTGTAAATAAATATAAATCCCAGTACGATATTATCCTGATGGATGTGGAAATGAAATTTATGGACGGAATGTCTGCCGCTGAAGAAATTCGCAAAATTGACACGGAGGTTGTGATCATTTTTATTACGAATATGGCACAATATGCAATCAGAGGATATGCAGTGGATGCGCTGGATTATGTACTGAAGCCGGTGTCCTATTTCGCATTTTCCCAGAGACTTAACCGCGCCATCAGCCGGATGAAAAAGCGGGAAACGAAGATCATCATGGTGAATATGAAGGGCGGCATGGTTAGGATCAATGTTGCAAATATTTATTATATTGAAAGTCAGGGACATACTCTGATACTCCATACCATACTGGGTGACTATGAGACAACAGGAAAAATGAAGGAGATGGAGGAAAAGCTTTCGGAGATGAATTTCTGCCGTGGAAATAAGGGATATCTGATCAACCTCCAGCATGTGGACCGAATCCAGGATGGATGCGCTTTGGTGAAGGGAGAAAATCTGACATTGAGTCGTGCGCGCAGAAAGGCCTTCATGGAAGCCCTGACCAGATATTGGGGAGAGGTGATAAAATGACAGAATATTATCTGCCGGATATTCCTAGACTTTATACGGCACTTGCAGAGTGGATGGCTTGTCTGATTTTTATTCTGCCTTTCAAAAAAAGATTTTCACCGGCTGTAACAGGCTGTCTTGTGGCAGGTGCATTTGGAATACAGAGCGTATTTCTGATTTCTACCGGTGGGGTAAGACTGATTTTCTGGATCCCCTGTATGATATTTGCGGTTTTTCTGATGGTTGCTTTTGTTTTTTGCTGCTGTGAGATCAGGCTGACAGATGCGGCATATTTTGGAATGATTGCTTTTGTAGCAGCTGAATTTATGGCTTCTGCCGGGTGGCAGATCCTGTGTTATACAGGGAAAGAAGCATGGATGTCCTGGTGGCAGCAGGGAATGGCAATTCTTCTGATCTATGGTGTGATTGCAGTGATATTGTACAAAATTCTTCATATTCATATGCCAAAGGATGGACAGATGGAAATCACCAGAAGGGAATATTTTTCCGGACTCCTGATCAGTATTGCCGTATTTGCTGTCAGCAATATGAGTTATGTGAATGTGAACACGCCATTTACAGGCAGATATTCTTTTGAAATAGGGAATATCCGTACTATAGTAGATGTTGCAGGAATTGCAATTCTATATGCACATTTGATACAGTGCTGTGAGCTTCGGGTGAGAAAAGAACTGGAGGCGGTACAGAATGTGCTTCAGAATCAGTATGCGCAATACAAGCAGTCAAAAGAAAGCATTGAGCTGATTAATTATAAGTATCATGATCTGAAGCATCAGATTGCTGTGTTAAGAAGTGAAGCTGATCCTGGAAAAAGGGAAGCATTTCTGGATAAAATGGAAGCAGATATAAAGAAATATGAAAGTCAGAACAAAACAGGAAATAAAGTGCTGGATACTGTGCTGACTACCAAGAGTCTTTATTGCGCAAAGAATAACATAACCTTTACCTGCGTTGCAGATGGAACCTTGCTGGATTTTATGGAGGTTATGGATATCTGCAGTATTTTTGGAAATGCATTGGATAATGCCATTGAATGTGAATTGAAGATTCCGGATAAAGAAAAAAGATTAATACACGTCAGTGTCTCAAAACAGAAAAACTTTCTGCTTCTCCGGTTTGAAAATTATTATGATACCGAACTGAATTACCAGGGCGGAGCGTTTATCACAACGAAGCGGGACAAAGAATTCCACGGTTATGGACTGAAAAGCATTCGCTATACGGTAAATAAATATGATGGCGCTGTTTCCATTGATACAAAGGAGAATTGGTTTGACCTGAAGATACTGATACCGGCCAGCGAAAATGCACAAAAACAGATTGATAAAATCGTATAATATATACAAAAAATGTATTGCAATTTTCTAAAAAAAGTAGTAAAACTTTAGTTAGATAAAGAGAAATGCATTGAACAGGACAAATTACAAAAGATAACCGGAACACAGAGAGCCGCAGACTGGTGAGAGGCGGCAGAAGGTATTTTGTGGTATCACCTGGGAGCATCCCGCTGAAAAAATAATAACTAATTTCAGTAAGCTGGGACGTAGTCTTCACGTTACAGAAGAAGCTGTTTATACAGACAGCAATGAGTGGTCGTATTTAGTAATAGATACGATAATACAAAGTGGTACCACGGAAATTCCGCCTTTGTTATCCATTGGATAGCAAGGGCGTTTTTTATATATATTAACCACTTGACTACAAATGAAAGACGAGGAGAAAGATTATGAGTGGAATTATGATGATGGTAATCGCTATCGTAGTTCTGGGCGGCGCCTATCTTCTGTATGGCCGTTACCTCCAGAACAAATGGGGAATTGACCCGAAAGCCAAAACTCCGGCTTACGAAATGGAGGATGGAGTTGATTATGTACCGGCCGATACCAATGTAGTATTTGGACATCAGTTCGCATCCATTGCCGGTGCTGGCCCGATCAACGGACCAATCCAGGCTGCAATTTTTGGATGGCTTCCGGTACTTCTTTGGATCCTGATCGGTGGTGTGTTCTTTGGAGCAGTTCAGGACTTTGCATCTATGTATGCCTCTGTAAAGAACAAAGGACGTACAATCGGATACATTATTGAAGCGTACATTGGAAAACTTGGAAAAAAATTATTCCTTTTATTCTGCTGGCTGTTCTGTATTCTGGTTGTTGCGGCATTCGCAGATGTTGTAGCCGGAACCTTTAACGGATTTGTCACAAATGATGCAGGAGAAGTGACAAAGGTAGTGGCAAATGGAGCTGTTGCAACAACTTCCATGTTATTCATTTTTGAAGCAGTTGGACTTGGATTTTTCCTGAAATACACAAAGTTCAATAAATGGGTAAATACTGCTTTTGCAATTGTGCTGTTGGTTGCAGCAATTGTGCTGGGACTGCAGTTCCCGATGTATGTAAGCCTTGGAACATGGCACATTATTATCTTTGTATATATTCTGATTGCCAGTGTAGCTCCTGTATGGGCGCTGCTTCAGCCACGTGATTATCTGAACAGTTATCTTCTGATCTTCATGATCGTGGGCGCTGTTATCGGTGTATTTGCAGCGAACCCGGCATGTAATCTTCAGGCCTTTACAAGCTTTAATGTAGATGGACAATACATGTTCCCAATCTTATTTGTAACAATCGCCTGTGGTGCAGTTTCCGGCTTCCATTCCCTGGTATCTTCCGGTACTGCTTCCAAGCAGATTAAAAATGAAAAGAACATGCTTCCAGTTTCATTTGGTGCAATGCTTATGGAAAGTATGCTTGCAATCATCGCATTGATCGCAGTTGCATCCTTTGGACAGGGCGAGGCAGCTGCACAGGGACTTACCACCCAGCCACAGATTTTCGCAGGTGCGATTGCAAACTTCCTTTCTGTGATCGGTTTGCCTCACTCACTGGTATTTACATTGATCAACCTTGCTGTATCTGCTTTTGCGCTTACATCACTTGACTCTGTAGCCAGAGTAGGACGTCTGTCCTTCCAGGAATTTTTCCTTGATTCTGACACAGATGAGAAAAATATGAGTCCATTCCAGAAAGTAGTAACAAACAAATACTTTGCAACCATCATTACACTTGTACTTGCTTACCTGCTTACAAAGGTTGGATATGCAGAAATCTGGCCACTGTTTGGTTCTGCAAACCAGCTGTTATCTGTACTGGCACTGGTAGCCTGCGCAGTATTCTTAAAGAAAACCAAGCGTCAGGGCTGGATGCTCTGGGTACCAATGGTATTTATGATGGCAGTTACCTTTACCGCACTTGGAATGACAATTGTAAAGCTTTCCAAAGCATTTGTAACAACAGGTCTGGATCTTGGAAATTCTTTACAGCTGATATTTGCAGTATTACTGTTAATACTGGGTGTGCTGGTTGCAATCCAGGGTATTAAGAAGCTTTTGGAAAAACCGGAAACTGAAAAGAAAGCAGAACGGGTATAATAAGAATAACCCCGTCACAAAATAAGTCCCCAACGCAGTACATTTTACAGACTGCGTAGGGGACTGTTTTTTTACTTATTGCCTGTTATTGATTTTTTTGTTGAAGTACAGAAAGAAAATTACATTAAGCAAAATGCCTACCAGTGTGGAGGCAGGTGCTGCCAGACCGATTTTTGTCAGGCTGGCAGCAGGCTGAATGCTCATATAATATGACATTGGAAGACGCACCAGAAGTGTCTGGAACAATCCCTGAAACATAACCCATAAGGTCTGGTTATTTCCGTTAAAATAACCAACCATACTAAACATAATTGCTGTTAAAATTGTTTCAGGCGCGAAGCCCTTCAGATACTCAAAGCCTTTCTGGATAACTGCTGCATCAGTTGAGAACAGACTGGCAAGTACATCACCCTTCAATAGAATCAGAACAAAAACCAAACATCCGAATAGCAGTCCGACTCCGATTCCGGTGAACATGGACTGCTTTGCACGCTTCGGCTTTCCCGCTCCTACATTCTGGGAAACGAAGGATGCCATGGACTGCATCAGTGCGCTTGGAATCAGCATGGCAAAGTTTACAATTTTGCAGGCAACCCCATATCCGGAGGAGGCTTCCAGTCCCAATCTGTTTACAAATGCACAAAGTGCAAGGAAGGACAGCTGGGTAAGAAATTCCTGGAGAGCAAGAGGCAGCCCGATTCCCAGAAATCGTTTACATTGGGAATTAAAACGGAAGTCGGATTTTTGGATGGAAAAGGGCAGCTTCTTTTTCAGCAGGATGACTATTGCACATACTACACTGACCGCCTGTGCGAAAACAGTTGCGAGAGCTGCGCCGGCGGCATCCAGATGAAGCCCTGCAACCAGAAACAAATCTCCGAAAATATTTACAATACAGGCTACCAGAACGAATAAAAGCGGCGATTTACTGTCACCCAGCCCACGAAAAATAGCAGCAAGCAGGTTATAGGCAACAATGAAGAAGATGCCGCTTCCACAGATTCTTACATAGCTTGTGGTAAGTGAAACAGCCTCCGCAGGAGCCTGCATAAGCACGGAAATAGGGTGGGCGAAAACAATCATTACAATAAAAAGTATGGCAGAAATGACAGCAAAAACAACTGCAGCACCGCCAATAACAGAGCCAATTCGTTCCGGCTTTTTTTCGCCAAGATAGCGGGCTATGAGGACTGTGATTCCCATAGCAAACTGTGTCACCACAAAGGTAACAAGGTTCAGTACCTGGCTTCCGGTAGAAACAGCAGACAGTCCGGATGTAGAGCCGAAGCGTCCAACTACTAGAAGGTCTACGGCACCGTATGCTGCCTGCAGTACAAGGGCCCCGAAAATCGGAAGCATAAAAAGGGCAAGCTTTTTCAGAATGCTTCCCTGTGTAAAATCATTCTTTTCATTTGTCAAGGTCGATTCTCCTTTCACACATAATCTTATAAAATTTCTCCATGGTCCGAATGGTACATAGAATGTCTTCTTCCGGGATACTGTCTACATAACCGGACAGGATAGTAAAGTACTGTTTATTGTACTTTTCCGAAAGAGCTTTTCCGGCTTCTGTGACAGTAAGATAAGTAACCCGGCCGTCCTCTGCAGATGCAAACTTTTTCACATAGCCTTTGGCTTCCATGTCCTTCACTGTACGGGTTACACCGGGACGTGGGAGGGAAAGAGCATCACTTACATCTGATACCTTCACTTGGATTCCCTGCTTTTCCAGCTTTTCAATGATATCCAGATATTGAATATAAGAAGATGCAACTCCATCTGGCAGAGGCGGCAGCATATCCCGGATCCGCTTGCCCTGATAACAGGCATCCATCATACGCTTGATAAGTTCAATGTCCATAGGTATTTCTCCTTACAAAAAAAATAATTACCACTATTAATTAACAGTGGTAATTATAATAAGAGCGAAAACTTTTGTCAAGAAAAATGTGTAATTACATATTTTGCATTGATTTTTTGGTTACTGTTTATTGGTAACATTTTGCGAGGTGTTTTTTGTAAGCAAAGCTCACAGAAAAACCGAGAACCTCGGCGCGAAATCATGCGAATGCATGATTTCTGTGCATCGCGAAGCGTGTTGCTGGTCACGGAGTGAACAGTAGCTTTTTTTGTGTCAAACTGAATGGATAAATTCCTCCACATAAAAAAGTGCAGCCCCGATCGCCGGCGTATACTGTCCATGTGTACCCACGAGAATCTGTTCTTCTTTCAGCTCAAATGGAGTCATGGAATTGATCTGCCGCAGCAGATAATCCGTGTCATCTTCCGTAAAATAAGGTGCCAGATATCCACTGATAATGATTGGTGCATCAATAACCAGATTCAGGTTTTTCATTGCAAAAGCCAGATGCTTGAGATAATCCTCCCAGATTTGTATAAGCTGAGGGGATTTTTTTTCTCTTAAAAGAGGGAAAAATTCCTTTACAGCCATGCCGCTGGCCTGTTCCAGAGAGTTAGCAGAGCAATAGGTTTCCAGACAGCCCCGGTTTCCGCAGTAGCAAAGCGGTCCGTCAGGGTTGACGCATATATGCTCGATTGTTCCGCTGTGCATAGAACGTCCCTGGTGAATCTGGTGATTGGTGATAATGGCACCGCCAAGATTTCGATTCAATAAAAGGACAACAGCACTGTCAAGCTCCGGATGATTCCATAATTCCAGAAAAGCAGCTGATTTGGAGTCATGCTCCAGATGGCAGGGATAGGGCAGATGCCTGGAAAAATCCTTCAGACGCATACCTGTGTTGTTCATAATGTTTCCGTAAATAACAGTGGTATTGTCCGGGGAGGTGATTCCCTGGGTAGCAATGGAAACACCAAGAATTTTGTCTTCCAGATACTGGTTTTTTTCAATAAAGTCTTTGACTTTGTCAGTGAGCTGCTGGTAATACGCAGCTGTGTTTGAGTAGGTAAGTGGAATGGTATCGGTACAGATCGTGTTTCCGTACAGATCGATGGCGGTGATATGAAACATATTTTTTAATATGCCAACACCAATGGAAATTCTGAAATCCGAAACAATCTGAATGGCATTGGCCTTTCGTCCTCCGGTGGAATCAAAGTAACCATTTTTCTCAATCAGCCCTTCATTTTCCAGAAGATTTAAATTCTGGCTGACAGTAGACAGACCCATCTGCAGATCTTGAACGATCTGTAGCTTTGAGGTCAGTTTGCTCCGGTAAATGTATTGGTAAATTTTGGAACGGTTTATTTTCTTTAAAGCAATGGTGGTTAATCCTTTTTCACTCATGATGGTCTCCTGGTTATGTCTTTAGTACAACATAAGGTTAGTGACTGCTAATAAATATTCAAATAGGTAATGTTACTGTCCATTGGTAACAAAGCTTGTATTGCAGACTATGAAGTGAACAATAATCATGTAATCTTTACTTTATCAGATAATGTTAAGTCTTACTTGCATTTTAGTATAGAACAGTTAAAAAAGCAATAAGCAGAAAATTACTGGTAAAACCATACAAAAATTAGAAACAAAAATTAGAATTTCTGTCAATGGATTTTTGAAAAGAAAAGATATATACTCAACTTGCAATTAAGACATACACATAAGTTAAAACAAAAAGAAACATAAAGAACAACAAAACAGATTGGGATTGAGAATCAGATCTGTACAATAAGAAAATTAGGGAGGAACAGAACATGAAATTAACATTAAACGGAATCAAAGAGCATGAAGCATGGGAAAATGCAGGAATTCAGCTTCCAGGTTATGATGTGGAGAAAATATCTGCCAAAGCGAAAGAAGCTCCGGTATGGGTACATTTTGGAATCGGCAATATTTTCCGTGTATTTATCGGTGGTATTGCAGACGGACTTCTGGAAGAGGGAATTCTGGACAGAGGAATCACCTGTGTGGAGACCTTTGACTATGATGTAGTGGATAAGATTTATGAACCATATGACAATCTTGGATTAAATGTAATCCTTCATGGAGACGGAACCCGTGAATATAAGGTTCTGGGCGCTCTGGCAGAAGCTGTAAAAGCTCAGTCTTCAGAACTGGCTCAGTGGAACCGTCTGAAAGAAATTTTTACCAGTAAATCCCTTCAGATGGTATCCTTTACCATCACGGAAAAAGGATATGCATTACATAAAGCTGACGGAACCTGGTTACCATTTGTACAGGCTGATATCCAGAATGGTCCGGATAAGGCCACAGGTGCCATGGCAGTTCTGGTGGCAATGCTCTACGAGAGATATAAAGCAGGCGAATATCCGATCGCTCTTGTATCCATGGACAATTGCTCCCAGAATGGTGCGAAGCTTCGTGAGTCTGTGCTGACTATGACAGAAGAATGGAAGAAAGCCGGATTTGTAGATGATGGATTTATAAGCTATGTAAGTGATGAGAAAGTGGTTGCTTTCCCATGGACCATGATCGATAAGATCACACCTCGTCCCAGTGAGCAGATCGCAGCCGACCTTGAGAAGCTTGGCGTAGAAAGTATGCAGCCTGTTATCACAAGTAAGAAAACATACATTGCACCATTTGTAAATGCTGAGAAACCACAGTATCTTGTAATCGAGGACAGCTTCCCCAACGGACGTCCTGCTCTGGAAAAAGGCTTCGGCGTATACATGGCAGACAGAAATACAGTAAACCTTTCTGAACGAATGAAAGTAACGGTATGTCTGAATCCGGTCCATTCTGCAACTGGTCCTCTTGGCGTGGTTCTTGGATATGACCTTTTTGCCCATATGCTGAATACAAATGAAGACATGATGAAAATGGCACGTATGGTAGCCTATGGTGAGGGTCTTCCGGTAGTTGCTGATCCTGGAATCCTTTCTCCACAGGCATTTGTGGATGAGCTCTTTAACGATCGTTTCCCAAATGAATACCTTGGCGATACCAACCTTCGTCTTGCTGTGGATGTATCCCAGATGGTTGGAATCCGTTTTGGAGAGACTGTGAAGGCATATGTAAAGAGATTCGGGGATGCATCTAAGCTCACAGCAATTCCTCTTGGAATCGCTGGCTGGTTAAGATATATGCTGGCAGTGGATGATGCAGGAAATAAATACGAACTGGCACCAGATCCGATGAATGAGGAACTTCAGGAACAGTTAAAGGATATTGTTATTGGAAAGCCTGAGACCTTTAAGGATCAGCTGAAACCGATCCTTTCTAACGAGCGTCTGTTCTTCACAGATCTTTACAAAGCTGGTGTGGGAGAGAAGATTGAGAACATGTTCCGGGAAATGATCGCAGGACCTGGCGCTGTGCGAGCTACCATCCATAAATATGTTGCAGCGTAATAAATTTATCTGAGATGCACTACGCTGATAAGTCCCGAATATAGGATAGTAAAAATGCGGGTGTTATTATTGGTTTAACTGTAGATTATTGAATGAGAAACTTGGGGAGGAGATACAAAATGACAGAACCGGTATTTGCGGCGGAGTCAGCCAGACTGCTGATCGCGGCAGCAGCAGGAATTATATTGCTTCTGCTTCTTATCATTAAATTTAAGATTCATCCGATTTTATCATTGCTGATCTCAGCTTTGGTTATTGGGCTTGGAGCCGGAATGCCGGTTCCAACTCTGGTAAGTACAGTGGAAAAAGGTGCTGGGGATACCCTTCAGGGCATTGTCCTGTTAATTGGACTTGGCTCTTTGTTTGGAGGAATCCTGGAAGTATCCGGAGGTGCACAATGTGTTGCCCAGACGTTGATCAATAAATTCGGCGAGAAAAAATCCGGAATTGCACTGGGAATCACAGGGCTGGTAGTTGGTACAACCGTATTCTTTGAGGCTGGTGTGGTGATTCTCATTCCACTGGCATTTGGACTTTCAAAAAAGACAAAGAAATCTACTTTATATTATGTGATTCCTCTTCTGGCAGGACTGGCCACAGGCTTTGCCTTTATTCCACCATCTGCCGGCTCTGTTCTGGTGGCGAATATGCTGAACGTGGATCTGGGAGTTATGATTGCAGTAGGTGTGCCTGTTGGAATTTTGTCACTGATTTTTGCAGGTATTTTATGGTCAAAATTTATCGGCAGTAAAATTGATGCAGGGCTTCCTTCAAATATTCAGGAAGTTCGGGAAGCCGAAGAAGGTAATCTTCCGAAGTTTTCTACCGTGTTATGCATTATTCTTGTACCGTTGGTATTGATTTTGTGTAACACAATTTCAACTTATATTCCCGGGATTGATCCAGTGAGACCAGTACTGGAATTTCTGGGAACTCCATTTGTAGCACTGATCATAGCTGTGCTGTGTGCCATGTACTTCCTTGGTAAAAAACAGGGATATGATGGAGAACAGTTAAAGAAAATCCTGGACCGTTCCCTGCGCCCTACAGGACAAATCCTTCTTGTAATTACTGGCGGCGGAATTATCCGCTGGGTGCTCCAGGACTGCGGTATGGGAAATATTATCGGACCAGCCCTTGAAAAAAGCGGTCTTCCATTAGTATTGGTTGCTTTTCTCATCGCAGCACTGATCCGCGCGTCTGTTGGAGCTGCTGTGGTAGCCATGACAATGGCAGCTGGAATCATGGCCGCTATGCCTGGAGTAGCAGGACTGTCACCACTTTATCTGGCGGCTATGGTCTGTGCCATCAACGGAGGCGCGACCGCTTTCAGCCATGTAAATGATTCAGGCTTCTGGCTGGTCAGCTCCCTTCTCGAGATTGATGAGAAGACGACCTTGAAATCCTGGACCATGATGGAAACTATTATTGGAATTACAGGTCTGGTCTGTGCGATTGTGCTCAGCCTGTTTGCGTAGGAGCGTGAAAGCGATGAAAATAAAAGTAATATTGGGAACTATGCAGAATGCAAGTAAACTGGTTAGTATTGCAGGATCAATTGCATATGATGTGGATTTGTGTTATGGCCGTTACATAGTAGATGCGAAATCCATGCTTGGAGTTTTAAGCCTGCCGGATTTTGCATATGGAGAATTGCAGATTCCAGTTGAAAGCGAAGTGGAAAAGAAGCAGATTTTAGAAAAGCTGGACGAAGCCGGGCTGTTATATGAGAAAAAGCAGGAGGAAAAATAATGTTAAGGGAGCAGTTAAATGGAATTCAGCATGTAGGAATTCCCACAAATGATATAGAAGCAACCATTGAATTTTATGGAAAGCTTGGATTTGAGGTCGCTTTGCAAACTGTCAATGAGGAAGCAAATGAGAAAGTTGCATTCCTCAAGCTGAATAATCTGGTAATTGAGACCTATGAGAATAAAGCCGCAAAAATGGAATCAGGTGCTATTGATCACGTTGCAATTGATGTAAAAGATATCGAAAAAGTATATGAACTGATCAATCAGGCGGATCTGAATACCACCAGGGATATAATCCATTTTTTACCATTCTGGGAAAATGGTGTCAGATTTTTTACAATTGAGGGGCCGAATAAGGAAAAGATAGAGTTCAGCCAGTATCTGTGATTCCCCAGCGGGAACATCAATTACCCATCCGTAAATCAAAATGCCATCACACTTGGAGTATCCGGTGTGATGGCATTTTGAAATTGCACCTTTTCCCCGGGGAACAGAAGCCTTGTCAAGAAGTGCGAATACTTTAGTGAGTTCGGAACCTGGATTAGAGTTTTTTTGATTTCCAAAGGATTCAGTATCCCATCATGTTCCAGAACAATGTCAATTTCTCTGGCATCTTTATCACGGTAGTAATACATATATGGTTCTTGTCCACAGTTCAAATAGGTTTTTGCAATTCTACAGAAAAAACGGCTGATTTTATATTATATGCAAGATTAGCCGAAACATTCTTTCGAAAATAGAAGTGGAAATGTTAATCATATTAGTTATTGACGAAAAGCATAGCTGAATATATTATGAAAATAATGATGAAATATGTGATTTTACAGATGACATAAAGGAAATAAATAAAAATGAATGATATGTACATTAGCAGTTGTAATACTACACAGCAAAATAGAAATGAATAAAAGTGGGTGACAAAAGTTATGATTGACGATCCTTTTTCAGATTTACTGAAAACAAACAAGCGCAAAGAAAATATCTCCAAATTAAACGATGATCTTGCCTATGAGATTCTTTCAGTGGTGGAGGAAATTCCGGCGGGGAGAGTGGCAACCTATGGACAGATCGCAAAGCTGATCGGGCGGGAGAAGAATTCCAGATTGGTGGCGAGAGTGCTGTCTCATGTAGGAAATTATGGGGAGTTTCCATGTTATCGGGTGGTGAATCATATGGGAAGACTGGCGCCTGGTTGGGCGGAGCAGGAGTGGCTGCTGAAAGGGGAAGGAGTTACTCTGAAAGAAAATGGTTGTGTAGATTTGAAGAAATATTTGTGGGAATGTTGATTTTAGAAAGGGTGTATAACGATAAAGAAAAATCTAAAACGAATACGGAATATATTGCTATGGTTTTTGCTTATTGTAGTACTGGTAAATGTTTTTGCACCGCTGTATTGCAGGAAGCCAGATGAAAAATTTGCGGAAACGCTGAAACAGACAGAATTTACTTCCGAAACGCCAGGGGGCGAATGGATCCGCTGTATTGATGACAATGAAGAGGCACTTTTGTGGAGACTGCGGATGATTGGAGCCGCGAAGAAGAGTATTGTTCTGGCAACCTTTGATCTGCGGGCAGATGAAAGCGGAACAGATCTTCTTGCAGCATTGGATCACGCTGCCAAAAGAGGTGTGGAAATCAAACTGTTGATTGATGGTATTTACCAGCAGCTTTTTTTGAATGGAAGTAAAGACTTTCAGGCGTTGGCAGCGAGGGAGAATGTAGTTGTTGGTGTTTACAATCCGGTGACTCCAGCAGGCTTATTTAAGTTGAATTACCGTATGCACGATAAATATGTGATCGTGGATGACAAAATGTATCTACTGGGTGGACGCAACAGCAATGATATTTTCCTTGGAGATTATACTACGGATATCAATGTGGACAGGGATATTCTGGTGTGGGATATCACAAAGGGCGAGGGAGAATCTCTGCAGGAACTGGAAACGTATTTCCGGCAGATATGGAATGAGGACTGCGTGCAAATAAAGGGTGGAAGAAAAAAGAATAGTTCAGATATTTCTGTGTCAGAAAAAGCAGCGGATGACAGTGAGGGTGCAGAAAGCAATTCAAAAAACTCAAATATTGTGAATGGAATACCGAATGTTGAAAATGAAATAATAGACGAGAAACAGGAAAAACTTTCAAAGTACGAAAAACAGTACCAGTCTTTAGAAATGCGTTACGCTTCCCTAAAAGAAAAATACACCGATATTGAAGATTACAGCTCCTGGCAGGAGGATACCATTCCGGCGAATAAAATTACGCTTGTCAACAACGGAACCCATGCAGGTCCCAAAACGCCTCTGGTACTTCAGACAATCCGCTATCTGGCGCAGAACGCAGAAAATGTAACGATCCAGACCCCATATGTGATCTGCAACGGATACATGTACGACACTTTAAATGAAATCGCGTCCCATGCCCAGTTAAAGATCATTCTTAACGCAGTAGAGAAAGGCTCCAACCCCTGGGGCTGTACCGACTACCTGAATCAGAAAAAGAAAATCCTGAATACCGGTGCCGATGTATATGAGCTGATGAACGAGGTTCCAGTTCACACCAAAGCAGTCCTGCTTGACGACCGACTCTCTGTCGTCGGATCCTATAACCTGGACATGAGAAGTACTTATCTGGATACGGAATTAATGCTTGTTATCGACAGCAAAGAACTGAATCAGCAGATTCAGTCCACGGAAGGTACTTACATAGAAAAAAGTAAAGAAGTTCTGTCAAACGGACAGGAGACCGAAGGGGCACAGTACGAAACGAAAGTGCTGAACTGGCAGAAAAAACTTTTCTATGGAGTTCTGCGGATTATAATCAGACCATTGCGCCAGCTGTTATAAGTATTATATTTCTTGAAGTAAAAACGGTGAAATACAGCAAAGAAGTTACTATTGTTATAAAAAAACAATACAAGAAAAAGGACTTAAGGGGCGTAACTGTCATATAAAAACTATAATAGTACGATTAAAATCTGTTAATATCTTCACTTGCTGTTCCTTGAATCCACATAAAACCACACAGGTTTTTCCAGTATTGTAAAGAAACGGAAAGAAAAAGGAAAAAAGCCAGTGAAAAATCAAATAAATAGTAAATTAGGAATTGATTTTTTTTATAAAAGCAGTTAGAATGACCTGTGGGAACAAAAATAGTTCCCCAAAATTAGAAAATAAAGGCAGGTGAACAGAATGGATAGTTGCGATTCTCATGGGCGAAGTAGTTGCATAGGATGGAAAAACGAAATGACAGATGAGCATCGCGCACATTCTGTTCTTCTTTTCATGTAAAAGGCGCATTGCGCTTAAGAACACTGTTTCATTTCTTTTTTCTATCCTATGAGTTCTTCAGAAGAATCCAATATTCCCTAGAACCTGTTTGAAAAAGCATTCCCGCAATCTGCACGCTCCACTTTGCAGTATATTTTACCCGAATTCGGTTGCCGCAGCTCGCTATGGTGTTCTCATCCGGGCAAAATCCCCCACAAATTGTGACGTACATCTTGCAGAAAACCTTTTTCAAACACGCTCAAAGAACAGAAAAGCTACACGCTAGAATTCTGTTTAAATACGGATTTTACTGTCCGTAAAAACGGACTTTGTATAAGTCTGTCAAAAATACATAAGATAAACACCTGGAAATGGTGAACTGTCTTATTGTCAGATTGGAGAAAGTAGGATGGAGAAAAGAGTGCAGGACTACACCCAGGACATTCTGGCTGTAGTAAGAAGTAATACCTCTCCGGCAGCTATGAGCGATAAGCTGGGAGATTTTCATGCCAATGACATTGCAGATGCAATGCCGAGGCTGACTGTTCAGGAACGCTGCAAACTGTACCGTATTCTGGAACTGGATATGCTGTCCGATATTTTTGAGTATACGGACTCAGATAATGCAGCAGAATATGTGAAAGAGATGGATGTAAAAAAAGGTGCAGCCATTCTTTCACGCATGGAGACTGATGCCCTTGTAGAGGTTCTTCATAAGATTGATAAAGCCAAAAAGAAATTGCTGTTCGAATTAATGGATGATGATGTCCGCCACGATATTGAGATGATCGCTTCCTTTGATGAGGATGAAATCGGCAGCCGTATGACGACTAACTGCATTATCATTCGTGAGAACCTGACTGTGAAGCAGGCTATGAACAGCCTTGTAGAGCAGGCTGCTAAGAACGATAATATTTCCACAATCTTTGTGGTAACCGAGTCGCAGAAATTTTACGGAGCCATTGATCTGAAAGACCTGATCATTGCAAGACAGGATAAATCCCTGGAAGATCTGGTGGCAACCTCTTACCCATATGTATATGCCGAAGAGGATATTGACGACTGTATCGAAGAACTGAAAGCGTATTCCGAGGATTCCATTCCCGTGCTGGATAATGACAACCGCCTTTTAGGTGTTATCACATCTTCCAATATCATCGACCTGGTTGATGATGAAATGGGAGAGGATTACGCCATGCTGGCAGGTCTTACCGCAGAGGAGGATCTGAAGGAGCCGCTGAAAGAGAGTATGAAGAAACGTATGCCATGGCTGATCGTTCTTCTTGGTCTTGGAATGGTTGTATCCTCTGTAGTTGGTGTCTTTGAGAACGTAGTTACCCAGCTTCCCATCATCATGGCTTTCCAGTCCCTTATATTGGACATGGCTGGAAATGTCGGTACGCAGTCCCTGGCTGTTACCATCCGTGTCCTGATGGATGAGTCCCTCACCGGCAAGCAGAAGATGGAACTTGTATTTAAAGAAATGCGGATTGGTCTTTGCAATGGTGCGTTGCTTGGTATATTGTCCTTTGTACTCATTGGACTTTACATTTACTTATTTAAAGGAAAGACTTTGGTATTTGCATACGCCGTATCCGGCTGCATCGGAGTCGCCCTGCTCCTTGCAATGCTGATCTCCAGTGCCGTAGGTACCTGTATCCCTCTGTTTTTCAAAAAAGTAGGTGTAGACCCCGCCGTAGCCTCTGGTCCATTGATCACCACCGTCAACGACCTTGTTGCTGTTGTGACATATTATGGACTTGGATGGGTATTCCTCATCGGAATACTGCATCTGGCAGGTTAATAAGATTGTATATTGAAAGCTCTTTGGGAAGTTAATAAAAATTCCTAGGGGGCTTTTCTTATTGCTATTTAATTGGTTGGTCGTTATCCCGGACGCGATTTCACAATGTATATTCACCGCCGCGCGTCGCAACGTTCCGGCAAGCTAATGACTAACCTTTTACTGCACAAGTCAAAAAGTGCGTTCAAGTGTTTTTTAGAGAAACAAAAAATGAAACGAATCGACTTTGAAATAGGAATCTGCTTCCCGCTGATCCTAGACTCACTATTCATTTTTGTGTTTGGATTTGGTATCCGGGGAGCTGCCATTGCAACTGTAATCTCCCAGTTTTTATCCGCAGCCTATGTACTTCTTTTCCTTGAGAAAAAGGCAGAAATGAAGGCACGGCTCCTGAAGAAAAAAGAACTTTCAGGATGCATGGAGAATGCAAAAAATATTATCAGCCTGGGTACTGCAGGCGTTATCATGCTGCTGACGGTGCTGCCAGAGCTGAAAAGAATGGAAAATTAAAACAACCGATTTTTGGCCTCCTGTTTTCGATAAGCAGAAGGCGTCATCCCAGTATGTTTTTTAAACTGGCGGATATAATGTTCTGTGGTATCATATCCGATTGCTTCCGCAATATTTGCCACAGTCATAGTTGTATTCGCCAGGAAATCCTGGGACCGTTCGATTCGAACGGTACGGACCACTTCTGTATAGGTCATTCCCATCAGATCTTTAATTAAACGGGAAGTGTATTCATTGGAATAATGAAAACGCTTTGCCACAGTCGAAAGTGTCACATCTCTGTAATTATCCTGGATATACTGAATAATCGCATAACGCTGCACATCAATCTTGCTGTTGAAAAGAGGCATCTGCACAGATTCCGAGTAATTTCGTACCAATAGATAGAAATCCAGAAGCAGTACATTGGTAATGCACTGATAAGAGTATTCCTGTTTATTCATACTTTCCCATAACATCCAGCAAAAAGATTCCCGGATGTAAGAATCCATTCCTGAATGAAAAAGAATATAATCATTTGCTCTTTTTGCATAAATATTATTCAAAAAGAAAGAAGAGAGCTTATTTGGCGTATTCAAAAAATTATAAAACATACTATGCAGAGTGTTGCGGCGGAGCATGATGTTGATAATAATACTATCATCATAAACAGAAATAGAGTGCTCTACAGAAGGGGGGATTACGCAGAAATCTCCTGTTTTCATGGAAATGGTCTGTCCGGAAATCTCCTGTGTACACTTCCCGTCGTAAACATATACCAGCTCAAAAAATGTGTGGGAGTGAATCAGCGCCGGGCTATAGCGGTTATGCTTCTGTACCACAATGCTATCTTTGTCCGCCATATCAAAAAAGAAAGAGTCTTTAAATTCCGGTGGAATGGTTTCTTTCACTTCCGGAATCAGTAAGTGGCGGCGGATCACCTCCTGAATATCCTGTTTTGCGATATAAGCATAAATCTGCCCGGCTTCCCGGGCTTCATACTGTTCTTTATAAAACAATTCTTCATCATTAAACTGATAAATCTGATGTCTCAGTTCTTCAACATCCATAAAAATCCCCCTTTTACAAAATCTATTCACACAATCCAAAATATTAAAATAAAGCTATTTATATGATGTATTTTAACATCTTAGATCAAATACATCAATAAAACTGAGCTAAATTGTGAATTTGAAATTTTAGGGGGAAGAATATAATAATCTCATAAACAGTTTTCAAGTGAACGGAGGGTAAACATGAGTGAACCGATTCTTGAAATGAAAAATATTTCCAAGAATTTTGGAAGCGTAATAGCACTGAAAAATGTAGATCTGGAGGTATATCCAGGGGAAATAAGAGGTTTGATCGGTGAAAATGGTTCTGGAAAGTCTACCATATCTTCTATTGCAGCTGGCATGCAGAAAGCCACCAGTGGAAGAATGACTTTCAAAAAGCAGAGCTGGGAACCAGCGAGTATGATAGATGCGCTACAAAATGGAATCGGAATGGTTGTGCAGGAGAGCGGAACCATTTCGGGGGTAACCGTTGCAGAAAATATTTTTCTGGCAGAGCTTTCCCAGTTTCGGAACAAGCTGGGGATGATCAATAAAAAGGCAATGAACCAGAAAGCGACAGAGGCAATGAGAGCCATTGGAGTAGAACATGTAATCGGCGATATGCCTATTGATTCACTGGATTTTCAGACCAGAAAGCTGGTAGAAATCGCTAAGGTTATGCTGAAAAATCCAGACATTCTGGTAATTGATGAGACAAGCACAGCACTTTCACAGGATGGACGTGAGATCATGTATTCCTTGATCCGAAAGCTGCGGGACAGTGGAAAAGCAATAATCTTTATTTCCCATGACCTGGAAGAGATTATGGAAGTTTGTGATACACTCACTGTTCTCCGTGATGGAAACCTGATCCGTACGTTTAAAAAAGAAGAATTCAATGCGGATGAAATCCGTACAAGTATGATCGGCCGCGAGCTTCAGGGAGATTATTACAGAAGTGATTTTACCCCAAGCAGCCAGAAAGAAGCTGCCATAACAGCCACTAATCTGAAGTACAAAGAGGAGTTAAAATCTGTAAGCATTACTTTGAAAAAAGGCGAAATCTTAGGCATTGGCGGACTTGCCGCCTGCGGAATGCACACTTTGGGAAAAGCCATGTTCGGCGCACTTGCCCTGGAAGAGGGAGAAGTAACCACTTACGATGGAACGAAGATCAACAGTCCCCACATCGCAGTTGCAAACAAGATTGGTTATGTGTCAAAGGACAGGGATGTGGAATCCCTTTGTCTGTCCGCAAGTATCCAGGACAACATTGCAGTTGGCGGAATGGAAAAATATGCCGTAAACGGATTCCTTATAACAAATAAAAAGGAAAAAGAATATGTGGCAAAACAGATAAAAGATCTTTCTATTAAATGTTCTGATGGCGACCAGCTGACAAGCCAGCTGTCCGGCGGAAATAAGCAGAAGGTTGTATTTGGAAAATGGATCGGCTGTGGAAGTGAGATCCTGATCCTGGATTGCCCCACCAGAGGTGTTGACATTGGCGTCAAACAGTCCATGTATCAGCTGATGATGGAGCTGAAAAAAGAGGGAAAAGCAATCCTGCTGATCAGCGAGGAGCTTCCGGAACTGCTGGGAATGAGCGACAGGCTTCTGATTATGAAAGACGGAAGCATTACCGGTGAATTTATGCGAAGTGAAAGCCTGACAGACGCAGATGTAATTGGATATATGATTTAAGGGGGAACATCAGATTATGAAAAATAATATGAATAAATATAAAGCAGCCCAAACTGCGATAAAGGTTCTTCCATTTGCGGCTCTGGTGCTTTTATTCGGAATCTTCCTGGCAGTAGTCAGTGCAAAAGGCTATCGGCTGGATATGTATCTGCAGATTGTTTTTAACGAAGGTGTTGTGTTGGCGGTGGTTGCTACAGGAGCAATTTTCATTTACACATTGGGAACTTTTGATATCAGTCTTGGCGCTGCAACCTTGTTTTCTGCAACTATGGGTGTGGTTACTTACAATACTACACAGAATGTGGTGTTAATGATCCTGGCAATCTTTGTAAGCGGAGTTGCATGTTCCCTTGTAAATTCCCTGCTGGCTTCGGTATTTCATATTCCAGCATTTGTTACTACAGTTGCCATGATGTCTGTGCTTTCTGCGATTGCCTCACAGATCATTACCACAAAGGGTGGTGCACTTGGCGGGATCAGTATTCCGGGAGTAGTGGTAAAGCCGTTTGACAATATAGTTTTTAAAATCGTAGTATTGGCAGTCTTCTTTATTATCAGTTATTTTGTTTTCAATCTTACAAAAGTGGGAAGAAGGCAGAAATTTATCGGAGGAAATCCGGTGTGCGCAGCTCTTACCGGAATTGAATCCAACAAATATACCATTATTGCTTTCGTAATGGCAGGCCTGGGCGTAGGGCTTGGAGCGTTTCTTACTCTGGTTTATACACCATCTGTAACAACCACTACGGCCTCCAGCATTGGTATGAATATTTTTATTGCAATTGTATTTGGCGGAATGCCTATTTCAGGCGGAGCACGTTCCAGAATTTATGCGGCACTGGTTGGCGGTTTTTCCTTTATCCTGCTCAATGACATTCTGGAGCTGGTGATTGACGGAAGTGCGGCTTATGGAATCACCCAGGTGATCAGTGCAGTATTTTTCCTGATCGTTGTATATGTAACAAGCATGAATTATAAGACAAATATACTTCCAAGATAATGGAGAATAAGAAATAACTGTCCGATATATGGGATTTTTAATGGTGAATTAGCGTATAACGCTGCAAATAAAAAGGAGGAAATTCTAATGAAACGAACAATGAAAAAAATGGTAAGCATGGCATTAACAGGAACTATGGCTGTAGCAGTTCTTGCAGGAGCAGGAACAAGTGAAGTAAAGGCTGCTGACAAGGCAAAGATTGGTGTGCTGGTTGCAGACGTAAGTGGCGAGGAAGCACAGGGCTTCCGTTCTTATTATGAGAATTATATCGCTGGTAACTATGACGTAGAATTTAACTACACAGATGCGCTGCAAAGTGCAGAAGATGAGAAAACAGCAATTGAGAAGTTTGCTTCCCAGGGGTGTCAGGCAATCATCTCTTTTTCCAGCAACGATCGTGTACAGCAGATTGAGACTTGTGAAAAATACGGAGTTTACTATGCGGTAGCTTCCGGTGTGCTGGATGACGCACAGTATGAAACTTACAAAACTTATGAATATTTTGCTGGTCAGGTAGGACCTGGAAATGATACAGAGTTTGAAGCTGGAAAAGATATGGGAGCTTACTACAAAGAGCAGGGTGTTTCCAAAGTAGCAATCTATGGAGCTTTTATTCCGAACCCAATGCATGTTTACCGTGTTGCTGGTGTCCTTAACGGACTGGGTTGCACCTATGGCGGAGAAAGCGATATGAACGCTATCGCTGGACAGATTTTCCAGGATCAGACAGTTGATTTATCTAAAGTAGAAGGCGATGTAGAGGTTGTTTCCTATCTTCAGGGATATGGTGACACCACAACGGATGAGTTAAACGCAGCAATCCAGAAAACACCGGATGCATTTATTTCCGTAGGTATGGCAACCACATTCTTTGCACAGTCCTTAAGTGAGGCAGGAATCTCCTTCTCAGATATTGATTCCTTTACTGAGACAAACGGAAATTCTATGAAAAATGGTACCCTTACTTATCTTGCTGGAAAATATTCTTCTTCTATCGGACCAGTTTTTGCACTGGTAATGAATGCAATCAATGGAAATGTGATCAGAGACGAGGACGGAAACGCTCCATCTATCAGCCAGGGATATCTGGTAGCAACTGACAGCGACACATTTGATAAATACTCTGTTTCTGACAGTGGTGATGCACCAATCTATGACAAAGAAACTCTGGACAGTATTATTGGCGATAACGTTACATTTGAGGATGTAAAAACATTAGTAGAATCTAAGTAATTGTTTTGCAGGTAACTGTGAAGACATTAAACAGTTACGAATTTAAATAACTGGAAATTAATTTATGAAAGCTCTGACCGATAACCCTGGATGCCCATATCCAGGAAATCGGACAGGCTGGATGGAGGCTGGAATTTATGAGCACCCCTAAGAAAATAGCGGGAACATTTACGATCCCTGTACTGACCTTACTTATTTTGGAAGTGATCTGTCTGTCACATGGAGAAAACATCATAACAAATCAGAAGGGCTTTGATAATTTTGTGGTCTATACTGCAATTGTTATGATTACAACAATTGCCCTGTCCATTAACCTGAACAGTGGAAGATTTGATTTTTCACTTGGAGCCATGGCTTCTCTGTCTGCTGTAGTGGGAGCGAAGATAAGCTATGCAGTATTAGGCGGCGGCTCAGGAAGTGCAGCACTTATGCTGGTAATCACTATTGCGGCCGGCGCTGTGCTGGGAATGGTATCTGGTCTTATTTATGTGACTCTCAGGATTCCGCCCATCATAACATCTTTGGGTGTAACCCTGATCTATGAAGGTGTTTTGTACACCATTACAAGCGGAAAATATGTAATGACAGAGGTACAGAATTCTTCCATGTCAGGCTTTGTAGGAACCTGGATTTATGCGGCGATTATTATTGCTGTGGTACTGGTCCTTTCCATTCTTCTGTTTGATTATACAAGGTTTGGTTATGACTATAATGCATTGAAAAATGGGCAGAAGGTAGCAGTAAATACAGGAATCAAAGAGATTCCAAATGCCATTGGCTGTTATGGGATCTGCGGTGCGCTGATGGGAATTGTTGGATTTTTGAATGCGGCAAGAAGTACGACCATCAATGGAGGCCAGCTGAACTTTGGCTCTATTTCCATTATGTTTACAGCATTTTTGCCAATGTTTATTGGTTCTTACATAAGCAGGTATAGCAATGAGAAACTTGGATTTTTGCTGGCTGCGGTTTGCATGTCTTTGCTGAATTCCACATTTGCAGTTCTCTCAAATGTGGTGACCGCTTCCATGCAGTCTATTATCAATGCAGTATTGCTGATGGCATTCCTGATTTATCTGAATAATGAAAAATTACTGGTAAGAATTTTCACGGGAAAAATCAGACAATAACTTGAGCCTGTTTGAAAAATCATTCCTGCAATCTGCACGCCCCACTTTGCGGTATATTTCACCCGAATTCGGTTGTCGTAGCCCGCTACGACGCCCTCATCCGGGCAAAATCTCCCACAAATTGTGACGCACATCTTGCAGAAAGCCTTTTTCAAACACGCTCTGAGATTGCAGCGGCCCTGCCGGAAAACTCCGTAGGGTCGCATTTTTATAACAATTTTGACAAAATTCTATGTGACAAGAGGTTTTTATGGCTGAAATGAAAAATCAGAAATTGTTGAATAAAGCATTAAATCTGCTTCCGGATCTGGTTGAGACAAAAGTAGATGCAGTGCAGACAGTAGAACTTTATAAAAATGATAACAGTATTGTCATTGAGCAGGCAGTTGATTACAGAAAGAGAGTTTTGAAAAAGGGAAGCCGGGTATGCCTGGATTTTGGAAATCATCAGGTTGGGTATCTGACTTTAAATCTGAATTACAGGGGGAGTCATCCAGACGCGCCTGTGTGGCTGAAGCTTCACTTTGCAGAAAATGCGACGGAGCTTTTTGAAGATGGAAAAAGCTATCAGGGCTGGATCTGTTCTTCTTGGATCGAAGAGGAACAGCTCCATGTGGATGTGGTTCCTTCCCAGCTGCGCCTGCCAAGGAGATATGCGTTCAGGTATGTGATGATCGAGGTTCTGGATATTAGTTCCAAGTTTGATCTTGTTGTGGAAGATGCTTTTTGTACCGCTGTTTCTTCTGCGAAAGACCAGGAGCTTTCCGCATTTAAGGCGCAGAATCATAAGCTGGCAAAAATGGATCAGATCGCATGCAGAACCCTTCACAATTGTATGCAGCAGGTGTTTGAGGACGGTCCGAAGAGAGACCGCAGACTGTGGATGGGAGATCTTCGTATCCAGGCACTGACCAATTATGAAACTTATAACAATAATGATATGGTGAAAGCCTGCCTGTATCTGTTTGCAGCACTTCCTATGGAAAAAGGAAGGATGGGGGCGTGCTTGTTTCTTTCCCCGGAACCGGAAGTGGATGATACCCAGATGTTTGATTATTCCCTGTTTTTCATAAACACACTTTGGGACTATTACGAAGCTACAAAGGATAAGGAAACTTTGCAGGAGTTATGGCCTGTAGCATTAAGACAGATCGAACTGGCAGAAGAGCAGCTGGATGAGAAAATGTTGGTAGGAGATTCAGATGTGCTGGGCTGGTGCTTTGTGGATTGGAATCTGAATCTGAATAAACAGGCGTCTGCCCAGGGGATTTTTCTTTATGCGCTTAGTGCAGCTATCCGGATTGCCCAGGTGCTAGGAGATGTTATGACGGAGGAAAAACTGGCGGAGCTTTACTGTGAGTGCAGAAATGCGGCGAATTTATATCTCTGGGATGGAGAAAAACAATGCTACATCAGTGGAAAAGAAAGACAGGTTTCAGTTGCTTCCCAGGTGTGGATGATTTTGGGAGAGGCGATTGAAGACCAGGCAGCAGTAAATCTTCTGCGCAGGGTGGAGACCATTTCGGAAGCTGAAAAAATGGTGACGCCATACATGTATCACAATTATATTGCGGCGCTGCTTCTTGTGGGGGAGAAAAAAATGGCTCTGCAGAAAATGGAAGCATACTGGGGCGGCATGACCGATCTGGGAGCGGATACATTCTGGGAATTATATAATCCGGAAAACCCTTCAGAATCACCATATGGCGGCACCATCGTGAACAGCTACTGCCATGCCTGGAGCTGTGGCCCGGCGTATTTTCTTAGAAAGTATTTTACAGCAGACGGCTCATTGAAAGGGGAAAAATAATGACAGAGATCGATATGAAAGGAAATCCTTTTTTTCTGGATGAAGAAGGAGAAAATTGGGTTCTGGATACCTGGAAAAATATGAGTCTGGAGCAGAAATGCGGACAGGTATTTTGCCCCATGGGGTTCAACGGAGAGGAAGAAACGCTGAAGCATTTTACCCAGGATATTCAGGTGGGTGGTCTGATGTATCGTGCAGACAGCGCGGAAAATATTCAGGATATTTATAGAAAGCTGCAGGCGTTTTCCAATATTCCGCTGCTACTTGCGGCTAATACGGAAGCAGGCGGAGACGGACTTGCCTATGAGGGAACTTCCTTCGGAAAACCTATGGCAGTGGCGGCTACAGATGATCCGGAAAATGGATACCGAATGGGATATACCGCCTGCAAAGAGGGTGCAGCTTTGGGGCTGAACTGGTCTTTTGCGCCTATTGTGGATATTAATTATGATTTTCACAATCCCATTACCAATGTAAGAACTTTTGGAAGTGATCCAAAGAAGGTGCTGGATTTTGCCCTGGAATATATGAAGGGAGCAGATGAATGCGGTGTGGCTGTTGCTATCAAACATTTTCCAGGAGATGGGGTGGATGAAAGAGATCAGCATATTCTTACAAGTGTTAATTCTTTTTCTACAGAAAAATGGGATGAAACCTATGGATATGTTTATGGGAATCTGATAAAGAAAGGTGCGAAGACCGTGATGGTAGGGCATATTGCCCAGCCTGCTTATGTGAAGGCGCTCAATCCCCAGGCAACCAGGGAAGAGATGCTGCGTCCGGCTTCTTTATCCAAGGAGCTTCTTACTGGGCTTCTCAGAGGAAAGCTGGGATTTAACGGGCTGATCAGCACAGACGCAACACCTATGGTTGGGTTTACCGCAGCTATGAAGCGCAGCGAGGCGATTGTTCAGGCAATCAATGCAGGCTGTGACATGATTTTGTTCAACAAAAGTCTGGAAGAGGATTTTGGATATCTTCTGGCTGGTGCGAAAACTAGAAATTTGAGCATGGATAGACTGGATGAGGCAGTTCTCAGAATTCTGGCCACAAAAGCGTCACTGGGGCTTCATAAGAAGAAAGCGGAGGGCACTCTGGTTCCAGAAAAAGAGGCGTTGGAAATTGTGGGCTGTGAGAAGCACAAAAGCTGGGCGAAAAAGGTGGCAGACCAGGCAATAACTCTGGTAAGGGATGAGCAGGAACTGCTTCCAATTTCCCCTAAGAAATACAAGCGGGTTTATCTGAATGTAATCCAGAAAGATCTGGATCCAGAGAATGCTTTTGTGCAGTCATGGAAAGAGAAGTTTGAGCAGGAAGGCTTCCAGGTGACGGTCCGTGACCGCCGGGTATCTATCTCTATGGAAGATTTCGTGAATCCGGCAGGTATGACACCGGAAAAAGGAAAACTGATGCACGAAATGTACCGAAGTGTGGAGGAGATGAAGCAGGACTACGACTTGTATGTTTATATCTGTAACATGGAAAATGCTTCCAATAATACCACTCTTCGCTTGAATTGGAATGTGTGCTTCGGGCTTGGAGATGATGCACCCTGGTTTGCTCCGGAGATTCCGGCGCTGATGATTTCTACAGCTTATCCATTCCATCTGTTTGATGCACCGATGGTGAAAACTTACATTAATACATACAGTGGGAACCCGGAATTTATTCAGGCAGCAATGGATAAGATTATGGGACGCTCGGAATTTACAGGGGTAAGTCCGGCGGATCCTTTGTGTGGGAAAAATTATATTTAAGATGATTGCTGGCAGGTTTATTTGCAGTTGTTAACGGAATGGAGAAATATATGAAAGCTTTTATATTTGATTTAGATGGTGTTATTGTTTTCACTGACAAATTTCACTATCAGGCGTGGAAAAAGATGGCGGATGAAATGGGAATTTATTTTGATGAGACCATAAATAACCGTCTTCGCGGTGTGAGCAGATCGGAGAGCCTGGAAATTATTCTGGAGAGATATGAAGGACCGGCTCTTTCCAAGGAGAAAAAAGCAGAACTGATGGAGAGTAAGAACAATACTTACAGAGAGCTTCTGGCATCCATGACACCGGCTGATGTGACGGAAGATGTAAGAAGAACTCTTGCGGAATTACATAACAGGGGGTATAAGCTGGCACTTGGCTCTTCCAGTAAGAACGCAAAATTTATCCTGGAAAAGGTTCAACTGTTGGATGCATTTGATGCGATCTCCGATGGAACGAATATTACCAAGTCCAAACCGGATCCGGAAGTATTTTTGAGAGCAGCAGAGTTCCTTGGAGAAAAGCCTGAGGATTGTTATGTGGTGGAAGATGCTTATGCTGGAATTGACGCAGCGAAGAGCGCGGGAATGCAGGCTGTGGGAATTGGGATTGCAGCTGGATATGCGGCTGCTGATGTGAAGATTCAGAGTTTTGGAGAGCTCCTGACACTGGGAGCCTGAAAATGAATGAGAAAACCTCCAATTTTGGAAATGCTGATGTTTCCATAATTGGAGGTTTTTTGCTAAACCGCGTTTCCCAGTTTTTGAAAAAAAGCTGGTTTTTCCCACTTTTCGTCTATGATATTTGCAGAACAGGTGAAAAAACAATTATTGTCTTTGATTGGTGAAATGGCTACCGTTCCATGGCTGTTTTCCAAAAATACTTCTTTTGGAAACTTGGGCATTTTTGTTTCATGAATTCAATGCTTCTTTTACTCTTGAGAAAAAATACAATGGCTATCAATTATTAGTTTGTGATGGCTCAGATTTAAACATCGCTTGCAATCCCGAAGACAAAGATACCTAATTTGACAAACTCCAAGGAAAAAAGTAAAATACTAATAACTATGCAGAAACATGCATACTACAGATTTTTTCAAAAAGAAATTATAATAAAAATACGAAGAAGCGAGGATGGACCGAAATGAATACATGGGAAGCAAACATTCGTAAAGTAGTACCTTATACACCCGGCGAGCAGCCCAATCAGCCGGACATGATCAAGCTGAACACAAACGAGAACCCATATCCCCCTGCACCAGGCGTGGAGAAAGCATTACACGGGATTCAGCCAGATACCCTCCGCCTTTATCCGGACCCTACAGCTGGCGACCTGGTACACGCAATTGCCTGTAACTATGGGCTGAAAGACGAACAGGTTTTTGTAGGTGTTGGCTCAGATGATGTACTTGCCATGAGCTTCCTCACCTTCTTTAACTCAGATAAACCGATCCTTTTTCCAGATATCACCTATTCTTTCTATGACGTATGGGCGGATCTTTTCAGAATCCCATATGAATGTAAAGCTCTTGATGAGAACTTCTGTATCCGCAAAGAAGATTACTTCGGAGAAAACGGCGGAATTATTTTTCCGAACCCCAATGCACCTACAGGAGTGGAGCTGCCCCTCAGTGACATCGAGGAGATTCTCTTACACAACCGGGACGTCATTGTGATCGTAGATGAAGCATATGTAGATTTTGGAGCGAAATCAGCACTGGAGCTTATAGAGAAATATGACAATCTCCTGGTAGTCCAGACCTTCTCCAAATCCCGTTCCATGGCTGGAATGCGTATCGGCTTTGCATGCGGCAATCCACAGCTGATCAGATTTCTGAACGATGTAAAATATTCCTTCAATTCCTACACTATGGATCGTACCACTCTTGTAACCGGTGTGGCAGCTATCCAGGATAAGGCATATTTTACAGAAACCTGTGAGAAGATCATTGCTACCAGAGAATGGGCGAAGAAAGAACTGGCTGCTCTTGGTTTCACATTCCCGGATTCTAAGACCAACTTTATCTTTGCTTCTCACAAAAGCTGTCCGGCCAAAGAAATTTTTGAGGCCCTTCGTCAGGAGCATATTTATGTAAGATACTTCCCGAAGCCGAGGATTGACAATCATTTGCGGATCACTGTAGGGACTCAGGAAGAAATGGAGAAATTAATACATTTTCTGGAAAAATATCTAAAAAATCATAAATAAGTGAAAAATATCTGTTTGAACGAAAATTCTGTTCTGGTGATTTTTTAAATACACTCTGGAGCCTGTGTGAAAAATACTTCGGAACAGGAAGCTCAGAACGACAGGAGTAAATATGAAATATAAGAAATTATTGAAAAAAGCAGCTGTAAGTCTGTTACTTGCCCAGTCCCTGATTTTTACAGGCTTGCCCATTCAGGCAGCAGATATTGCCGGGCAGGGTATGGTCTGGACAGAAAGTGCGGAAATGGAAAATGCAGGAGACACTGTATCCGCTGTGTCGTCTGATAAGATGGCTGCGGAAGAGTCTTATGTGCAGGATGATTTTTCAGCAGGTGATGATCTGTCAGGGAGCGAAAGCACTTTAGATGATGCCGGTCAGGCTGGCAATGGAAGTACGGAAAACGATGCCAGCTTCACAGGCATGACAGATGGAAATCCCTCCCAATCGGAAGACCTGTCAGACGGTTTCTCAGATGGTGGTACTGATGAACTTCAGGAACAAGATTCTGGCTTTGGCAGCATGAATCCGGATTCTGCCGAAGAAGAGAAAAGTGAAGACAATCTGACCGATGCGGAGATTGAGGCTCAGCTAGAGCCAATTCGTGAGCTGCAGCCTATAAGTTATGTAGACCCGCCATCTGGCAACGGGAATGGTGATACAGGAAGCGTAGGTGCTGCCAGAGCTGCGTCTTATCCTGCGAAATACGATCCCCGAAGCAGTATTTCCATCCCGGTAAGGAATCAAAAGCCTTCCAATATGTGCTGGGCATACACATTGGCTGCCAACCTGGAAATCTCATTTTTGCAGGCAGGAGCTGGACTGTTTGATCTGTCAGAAGAACATCTGGCATATTTCTTTGCCCACCGAATGAACGATCCCCTTGGAAATACAGCTAATGACAAAAACGAGATTCTCCATTCCTACAGAGATGGAGGAAATCAGACCCTGGCTGCCATTTTCCTGAGTACGTGGAGCGGTATGGCTTTGGAATCCCAGGTTCCTTATGAGACAAATGCAGATCATACTCTGGACTCTGACAAGGTGCCGTCCTCCCAAATGGCATACCAGACCACAGCATATCTGGAAAATGCGGCGTTTTCCTCTTATTCTGTAAATAACATTAAAAGTCTGATATCAGAATATGGATCTGTTTCCATGTCCTTTGGAATGTATGATACCTATTATAATCCGTATACGTATGCATACAGCTACCCGGGAAGTGCAGGCGTGAATCATGCAGTAACCCTGATTGGCTGGGATGACAATTATTCCAGGGAAAATTTCAATTCTGCCAGCAATGTTACTTCAAACGGGGCATGGATTGCCAGAAACAGCTGGGGAGATGACTGGGGAGAAGCCGGTTATTTTTATATTTCCTATGAGAATAAATGTAATTACAATATTGTAGCAGCAGAAGCCACCACCAGTCCGAAGTACCGGAACAACTATTTCTATGACGGTTCCAGTGCACTGAGCAAGCTGAAGCTGTATCCTTCCGGCAGCAGTGGGATTTCCTCCATTGCCAATGTTTTTCAGGCGAAAGCCGGAAATGGGAACGGAGAAGCCCTTGGAGAAGTGGTTCTGGCTACTTACACTGACGGAGGAAGCTACAGCATTCAGATTTATACAAATCTGAAGGATAAGAGCAATCCGGTAAGCGGAACTCCGGCCTATGCCAATCCGGTTACTTTTTATCAGGAACATGCCGGTATTTCCACAGTGGAAGTGCCAGAGGTAAATCTGATGAATGGAACTCTTTATTCGGTAGTGATCACCAATATCGGTTCAGATACGGTGGAATACCTGTGCGAGACCAACAGTGCCTATGACTGGGTAGAATTTCAGGCAGGTCTGGAGGAGAATCAGAGCTTCTGTTACCATGAAAAAAATGGCTGGAGTGATTTTTTCAAAACAAGTCCAAGTGCCTGTGTAAGAATAAAAGCTCACACAAGAACATTGAGCAACGCAGTGAATGTAACCAGACCCGCTTCGTTCCAGGCAGCAGCCAGAGCCTATAATCAGATTAGTCTGACCTGGAGTAAAGCAGATGGAGTTTCCGGATATCAGATCTATAGAAGAACCTCCGATGGAGAGTATCAGAAGGTGAAGACAGCCTCTTGGTCAGATACCGCCTGGACAGATACAAAGGTTCAGCCGGGAATTACGTATATATACAAGATTCGTGCGTACAGTATGGTAAACGGTACTGCAAAATATTCCGATTATACTGCGGAAACTGCTGCGAAGACCGTGCTTGCCACTCCGTCTGTGTCGGTGAAGGTTTCTTCCGGACTTTACAATACAGTAAACTGGAATGAGATTTCCGGTGCAGCAGGCTATGTGGTTTACAGAAAAACGGCTTCAGGAAAATGGACGAAGCTTGCAAACATAAAGAAAGCAGCCACTACATCCTACAAAGATACAAAGATAAAATCAGCTACCATTTACGAGTATACAGTAAGGGCGTATTGTACTGTGAACAAGAAAACAGTGGCAAGCAGTTACAAGTCCAGTGGAAAGTATAAATCAGCACCCTCCAGGCAGACGGTCTCGTCGGTTTCCAATACGAAGAAAGGTCTGAAATTAAAGTGGAAGGCACAGAAGAAGTGTGATGGCTATTACATTTACAAGAAGACCGGAAGCGGAAAATATAAGCTGGCCGCTACTATTAAGAAGGGGAAAACTTCCACCTGGACAGACACGAAGGTGAAAAAAGGAAAGAAGTACCGTTATTATGTGCGTGCTTATGTAAAAGAGCCAAATGGTGTTGTAAAGGGAAAGTATAAAGCATCGGCGGCAGTTACAAGAAAGTAGGAAATCAATTACAGAAAAGAAATAGAATTTACAGTAAAGCATTGCGGAATAGAAGATAGTCTGCACATAGTAAAAACTATAAAGTTTTTTGCAGCAGGACAACCTTCGGATATTAAAAAACGGAAGCCCATTATATGAGCTTCCGTTTTAACATTTCCGGATTAGATGAATATTTAAGTGCAGTCTCTCTTGTGATCTGGCGGTTTCGATAAAGCTCCAGCAGGCTGTTATCCATGGATTTCATGTCTGCCTGGGAGGAAGAGGCAATCACACCGTCAATCTGATAAATCTTGTTGTCGCGGATCATATTTCGGATGGCAGGGGTAAGCCTCATAATCTCAAAAACCGGAATATTGTGTCCATTCACATCCGGCACCAGCTGTTGGGAAATGACAGTCTGCAGAACCATGGAAAGCTGAATAGCAATCTGATGCTGCTGGCTGGGCTCGAAAACATCCATAATACGGCTGATGGTATTGGCAGCTCCGGTAGTATGAAGGCTGGAAAGAATCAGATGTCCGGTTTCAGCAGCAGTCATGGCAGTCTGGATAGTCTCGTGGTCACGCATTTCTCCAAGAAGGATTACATCCGGGCTCTGACGCAGGGTGGCACGCAGGGAAACCAGATAATTGGCAGTATCCGTACAGATCTCGCGCTGGCTGACAATGCATTTGTCATGTCTGTGCAGGTATTCCAAAGGGTCTTCCAGTGTGATGATATGTCCTTCACGGCTGTGATTGATCTTGTCGATGATACAAGCCATGGTGGTGGATTTTCCGCTTCCGGCGGGGCCTGTGATCAGAACCATTCCCTTGGTAAGATCAGCTGCTTCCATAACAGCTGGAGGAATGTGCAGATCCTGCGGATCAGGCAGATTAAATGCAATAATACGGATGACAGCGGCAAGAGAACCACGCTGCCGGTATGTATTTACACGAAATCTTGAGAGACCCGGGATAGCCATGGAAAAGTCATCGTCACCGGTTTCCAGCATAGGTTCTATATTCCGGTCGTGAGCAAGTTTGTAAATGATCCGGATAAATTCATCTGTCTCCGGAGGCATGAGCCGTTCTTCAAAACCATCCAGCGTACAGAGCTTTCCGTCAATTTTTACAGAAAGGGGACGACCGGCAATAATAAATATATCAGAGGCTTTTTTCTGAGTGGCAAGCTCCAGAAAAGCCTTTACTTTTTCTTCCATAAAATTATTCTCCTTTGTAGACAGACTGGCTGTTGTCCGGATTCCAGTCTGCAGTTACAACCGTATTCCAGGAGAGGATCCCGGCGATATTGCTGCTGGCCACGTCCAATCCTGCATTATTTGTTACAGTACGGTCAGAGGCAGCGGTATCAGAGGCAACAGTATCAGAGGCTGTGGAATCAGCCGTACGATCAGTCCAGAATACAGAAACTTTCACAGCCAGACTCTGGGTGTCGGAAAATGCGTTCATATATTCAGCAGTATGTTCCTCTGAATTCCATTCTACATTCTCCTGTGAGTTCAGATAATCGGAGACGAGCTGGTAATATGCAGTCTCTGTTTTTGCCTGCTCCTGAAATCCTTCCAATGTCTGAACCAGCTCTGAGTAAAAATCAGCTGCCTCACTGCAGGCATTATAATAGGCTGAGGTCTGCTCCAGAGAAAGGCTGCTGGAGCGCAGATCCTGTCTGGAAGTACCATAGCCAAGCAAGGACAGGATCACCAGCATAAGTACTCCGAAGATTAGAAAAAGGGAAGGAATTCCAGTTGCGGAAAAAAGATGATTCTTTTCTTTCATGAATCTGCTTCCTCCTTTGTGGAAAAAACTGGAAAGCGAATTGTTTGTGTATAAAGACTGGTTTCCTCATTTGCATTCTGGAGTTTTTCAAAAATGACTTGAACTTCTTTGACCTTGTCAGAAGCAGAGCAGACAAGCCTCATTTTATAAACCGCGCTTTCTTCGGAAGTATTCTGCCAGTGCCTGTCAAAATAATAGCAAATACTGTCCTGATCTGCAACTCCATCTGGCATCAGTGCCAGAAAATTTTGGACAGTGCCGTCAGTTCCTTCCAGAATTTCACCGGCACTGGTGATAAGCTCCTGGATATGAGAGTCCTCCCGGGCATGTACTCTTGCCATGTAGGAAGCCGCAAACAGTCTTACGCAGACACCGCAGGTCAGTCCCAGAAAAAGAAGGACAAATATCATTTCCATAAGAAAAAGCCCGGATTTGGAATGGGTAGTGATTTTTTTCATAAAAACTTCCTTTCAGCACATCATTCAGTAGTGACCAGCCCCAAATTCAGGAGCCTGCGAATCAGGCAGGAACCCCTGGATGAAGCAGAAAACTGGAACAATGTCCATCTGTGTCCGTTAATGTGATCCTGTAAAAAGTGTTTTCTAAAGCGTCAATCTGGAAATCCTGAAGCTGTGCAAGGTTGGTCCCCATGGAAAGATCGGCCTGGGAATCCGATGCTGTAAAAAGCTCTTTTAAATGACTGCCATCAAAATAAATGTAAGTGCAGTAATCTTTTCCCTCAATAGCTTCCTGAAAGCAAAGAACTTGTGTTCCCTGAAGCTCTGTAAGGGAGGTTTTTCCAGGAATATCGTGCTGACGAAACTTGGTAGTGATGTAAGAGGACGCCGTATAAAGATTGTTATTAGTGTCCAGGCTTTTTACAGAGGCCTGATAGTTCCCGGCACCAAAAAGCATCAGAAATAGAAGAAACAGCATATACATTGCAAAAAGCAGCAGGGCTGCCAGTGAATCAATGCTGTGGTTCTTCCGGGTAAATCTGGAATTCATCTGGCACCTCCTTTTCTGGCATTTAGCGGAAGTACGCTGATCGATGGCAGAAGATTGGATCCGTTTGGAACATATTCTACCACAAATTTCTCAGAGTCATAGGTAATATGGTAATCCGAAAGCAATTCATCCAGGCTCTCAGGGTATCTGCCTGTGAGGGCGTAGGTGCGGATGGCACCTCCTTCAAGTGCCTGCGTTAAAGTAACCTGTTCTTTTTCCAGGGAATCAGTCTGTGTACGTGCAATTCCAAGATAGAAGATCAGGCAGAGGACTGCAGCGAACAGGATTGGAACAATAAAGCGGAAAATCCGCCTGACACGAATGAGTCTGGTTTCAAATATATCCATTTTCACTCTCCCTTACCGCTGTTATGCGATCATTTCAGATAACAGTCCCAGCAGCGGCATCATAACAGAAAGAAGGACCAGTCCTACAAGAATTGAAAGGACGATCACAATAGTAGGCTCCAAAATTGACACAATGTGGGAAACAGAGTCTGTGGATTTCTCTTCATACTGCTCAGCCAGTTTTTCCATTACTTCGTCAGATGCACCAGCCTGAAAACCAAGGGAGATCAGACGAAGCTCCATAGCCTTAAAAAGTCCGGATTCCGTGATGGCTTCTGTAAATCCATATCCTTCAGCGAGCTGATTCTGAATGGAAGCAAGCTTTTCCCTGATTTCAGTCTGGGAGACAACAGCCCCTGCCAGCTCCACACAAAGTTCAGGGGAAAGTCCGCTTCGGATTCCCAGGGAAATACATTGACAAAGACGGCTGTAATCCAGATTTACCGGAATTTCCTTCATGCCTGGAAAACGGCAGACAATTTTGCGGATCAGTTCCTGACCCTTTGGATGAAGAACCAGGAAAAGGATAAAGCCGATCATCGCGGCCAGAAGAATAAGGAAGGCAGTAGAATAGCGGCTAAGTGTTTCGCCGATTCCAAGAAGGGCACCGGAGATTCCGCTCATTTCCAGTCCAAGCTGGCGGAAAACCTGGCGGAAAACCGGGAGAACCTTTACAAGAAGAATTACAATAACCGCAGTCATCATGCCCAGCATAACAAGGGGATAGGCGACTGCACTCTGGATCTGGTCTGTGATCTGAATCTCCTTCGCATAGAAAGCAGACAGACCCTTCATAACCTCATCCAGACAGCCGGTCTCTTCGCCGGTGCGGACATAGGCAGCAGCAGAAGCAGGAAAAGCACCGGATTGTTCCATGGCGTGCGCCAGGGAGCCGGATTCCTCCATGTCTTTATAAAGAAAGGTCAAAATTTCTTTGCCCCGTTCTGTCTGGCTGTCGTCATTTAAGATGGCAAGTCCCTCAATGGCGGACATTCCGGAACGTAATATGATGGAAAACTGTTCACAGAATTGGAACAGCTCCCGATTGTTTAATTTGGTAATCATATAAAGTCCTCTCTGAAAAACATCAGGCAGATCCTGAAAAAATCCATGAACCTGCGAGGCGTTTTTCGTTGTGCTATCGGGTAAACTGCAGCGTATAATTTGCGCTGTCACCGATATAGGAATTGATAAGCTCTTCATCTTCACTGTTGGCGGTAAAGGTTGGATCCATGCGGTTCCATTTCTCCCCGTCATAGGTAATCGCCTGTTCCACCCATCCTTTTCCACGTATGTAAACATCGATCCAGGCATGCTTGATGTCACCTGCATATCCGATCTGAAGCTTACAGGGAATATCCCTGCTTCGCAGCATTGCCGTCATCAGGGCAGCATAATCAAAACAGATTCCCTTTCCGGTAGAGAGGGTTTCGTCTATGTCAGGAAGATATCCTGTCTCAACGGTGGCTGCTTTGTCCTCGTCGTAGGTGACATGCTGGGTTACATACTGGAAAACGGTGTCAATGCTTTCCTGTTCCGTGGCATCCTCTGCCAGAAGAGAAAGAGCCAGCTTGCAGGCTTCTGAGTCCGGGGTAAAATTTACATACTGGTTCGGATACAAAAACGGGAGAAATTCATTCTCCAGGGAAACCTCCAGAGCCTGGGCAAAAAGTGCGGCATACTGACTGCCGTTTACCTGCTCATAACAGGATACCTGGTAGGTGCCGCTTCCACTGGTAAACGGAATGACAGCACTTTCGCCGGAGCTTACAAAATAAGAATAAACAACGCCGTCATCCGCGGAAAGCTGGATGTTTTTGGTGGTACCATTGCTGTCACTGACAGCAGTCAGATATCCCTGACTGATATTTGAAATATCCAGTATCAGAGGTGAATATCCTATGGTGTCTGTTCCCGGAGCTTCCGGAACCAGAACCTTCAGCGGGGAAAAAACAGGCGGTTCTTCGCCGGAACCGGAGCTGCTGTTCTGACCGCAGCCTGCAGCTGGGAAAACTATTAGCAGGCAAAATAGAAATAAGCAAAGCAGAAGGGCCGAAATGCGTTTAGACATAGCGCCGCTCCTTTTTATAAGTTGATCATTCATTTTCAAACACGTTCCAGGGATTTTTGAAATTCGGGAAGATCGTACCATGCTGGTGGTTCCTTCATACGAACTACGAAATGGCACAGATCAGGACGGATCCTGGCTTCCAGGTATTCCATAGGACCCAAGGAACAGTGTGCTGTTCTGGTGTTGAAAAAAATAGGAGATCCCGGTTCAATGTTGAGAATCTGTGCATCAAGGAAATCAGCTGAGCTAATGTTGATGTGTTCTTCGCCAGTTTCAAATTTAATTCCGTAGTGCGTCTGAATAAAGTAATAGAGATCTACAAGCTGTTCGCGGTAGGTATCTAAATCCGGGAAAAAATCAATACGGATATAATTTGTCTGGATTATCACAGGCTGTTCATTGGAGAAAACCACTCTTTGAAGGCGGAAGACTTCTGTTCCTTCATTAAGGTCCAACGCACTGGCAACCTGGCTGTTTGCAGGAATACGGTCAATCCAGGTTCCGCTGATGGTCAGGGCGGCATTATCCGGAAACAGAGTGTTTATGTCTATTACGTTATGAAATTTTGAGAAGTTGGTAAGCTCCCGTTCTTTGGGATTGATTACCTGTGTGCCGGCACCCTGCTTTACCTTTATGCGTTTGTCTTTAACCAGAAGGTCAATAGCATGCCGGACCGTCGTACGGCTTACCGAAAACATTTTTCCAAGCTCATCTTCTGTGGGAAGATAGGAACCTATGGGATAAACGTTATTATCTATATCGGATTTTAATTTGTTATAACATTTCTTATATGCAGGAATTTTTTCCATAATGTTTCCTTTCAAAATAAGGTTGTTTAGTAACCTATAGTATATATATATCAAACAAATAAGTCAAACAGTAATTGAAAAAACAGAGGGACTTATACAAAATGCATAAAAAAAAGCAAAGTATCTTGTTAAATAAAACACTTTACTAAAAAAGAAAAACATTGTATAGTAATGTTTGTAAACATAATTATGAATTTTAAAAATAAATGAAATATAAAGGAGAAACATAATGATGAAAAAACAGGAATTTGTACCGCGAAAGATAAGCGAGAAACCACTGTATGAACTGAAATCAGTGGAAGATATTCCGGTATCAGAGCTGTATCAGGTTAAGATAAACGGAAAGGAACAGCGAGTATATCATACGGAATTTTTTGACTTTGTTTCTTTCTTAGATGAGAATGAAAAAGCAGAGGTAGAAGTTACAGTAAACGAACCGTTTCAGAAGGCGGTTATCCGTCCCACTGCTGCACAGATACCATTCAAAGAAGAGGGGAACAAAATCAGCATAAGCCTTCCTGCCGGAAAGAGAATTACTCTTGAACTGGACGATAAACTGGAGTCACCACTTTATGTTCTTCCTGGAAAATACATACCGAAGCCTGAGAATGCCACTTATGTATTTGAAAGTGGAAAAGCCTACAATGTGGGATGCCTTCAGCTTAATTCTGACGAAACTGTTTATATAGAGTACGGAGCAGTTGTAAGCGGAAGAATCTATTCCAGAATGGCAGACAGAGTCCGTATTCTGGGAAATGGAATCCTGTATGGAGGAAACTGGCATGCATGGGACGAAAATGGAGCAGAGCAGCTGATCGTTCCTGTATTGGGTGAGAACATTGAAATACGCGGAATCACACTTCTGGATGGTGGTTCCTGGCATATTGTTCCGGTTGCATGTAAAAATGTTCTGATTGAAGACGTAAATGTTCTGGGAAAAGTGATCACAGGAGATGGCGTCGATATAGTCGGATGTGAGAATGTAGTGCTTCGTAATTGCTTTATAAGGGCAAATGATGATTGTATATCTATTAAGGCTGTGGAATTCCAGGATCCGTCAGGCTGCACAGATGTGAAACATATCCTTGTTGAGGATTGCTTGTTCTGGAATGCAGAATTTGGAAACACACTTGAAATCGGATATGAAACCAGATGTGACGAAATTACAGATGTTGTTTTCAGAAATTGTGATGTTGTACATTGCCAGTATGAGGGCAATCAGTCAGGTGGAGTACTGACAATTCATAACGCTGACCGTGCCCATGTACATGATATTGTTTATGAAAACATCCGAATTGAAGATGCCCAGGAAAAATTTATTGATATTAAAACTCTTGATTCCAAGTATTCACGAGACAGGGAAAGAGGCATGGTAAATGATATTTTCTTTAAAAATATTGAAATTACAGAAGGCACTTTTCCAGTATCCATTATACGTGGCTTTGAGATGAAAAATGAAGTGTGCAGACCTCATGGCTTTTATTTTGACAATGTGGTAATTCATGGAAAAAAGGTGATGTCACCTGGTGAATTACACATGGTTGTGGAATTGTCAGATGAACTGAAATTCCAGTAAAAGGAATTAACAAAGGAGATGGAAGAAAGCATGGATATTTTGCTTGTCGGAACCTATACACAGCATGATGCCCCTGCTGTATTGGAGAAACAGGAGCTTGGAAAAGGTATCTATCTGATTCCGTATAATGAAATCCTGGGAGATGTTGCAGGAACTCCTCTTATCATACAAATGCAGAATCCTTCCTGGGTTTGTCTGGTGAAGAACCGGCTTTTTGCGGTAAGTGAAAGTGAAAATGCTGCGGAAATTGTGGAATATGAAGTAGGGGTTCAGGAAGAAAGTCTTACAGCAGAGAAAAAGGCAAGTCTTCAGATGCCTGGAAAAGCATCCTGTCATATTGAAAAGGATGAAAAAGGACAAAGGCTTTTTGTATCTGATTACGGAAGTGGAGATTTAAAGGTGATCGACATTTCAGAAGCCGGCAGCCCGAAGCTTTTACAGGAAATTTCTTTTACAGGAAAAGGGCTGGATCCGGAACGGCAGGAAGCATCTCATATTCACTCCTGCTTCCTTCATAGGGGAGATCTGTATGCAGCTGACTTAGGGTGTGATAAGATTTATTCTTTTGGCACAGATAAGGGAAAGCTTCTGCAAAAAGAAACCATAGAGGTCAGACCTGGAGCAGGTCCGAGACATATGGGGATACTGGAGAAAAATGGAAAAACGTATCTCTATGTATTAAATGAGCTGGATCTTACAATTTCTGTTTACTGTAATAGGGAGCTGTGCCAGACCATATCCCTGGAAGAGGAGTTGCCAGAGGGCACGCTTGCAGCAGAACTGTGTATTGCAGAGGAGAAAATGCTTTACGCATCTGTGAGAGGAACCGGAGAAATTTTTGGATTTACCATAGATGAAAATGGAATGTTAAATTTGAAACAAAAAGTTGTAGTTCCGAAAGGATGGTTTCGAAGTATCTGTCTGGACAGCAGTGAGAAGCATTTGCTTGCAGCAGATCAGAAAACAGGAAAAATATATATTTTTGACAGGCAATCAGAGGGAGAACTGGGAAATCAGCGGGTGCTTGTGGAAGTTCCCGTACCTGTGCAGGTATTGTCTGGGAAAATAGAATAAGAGAGGAAAACTGTGATGAGAAAAAAAGCAATCGTTACAGGTGCCAGTCGTGGAATTGGACGTGGAATTATCAGAGAACTGGCAGCAGCCGGATATGATATTGCCTTTTCCTATCGGACACGGGAAGATGAGGCAAAGGAAGCAGCTGAAGAAATAAGAAATATGGGTTCCTTTGCCTGGTATGCAAAGGCTGATATGGCACAGGCAGGAGAAGGAGAGAAGTTTTTTGACCAGGCTGTTAGGAAACTGGGCGGACTGGATCTGCTTGTAAATAATGCCGGAGTTACCGTGTTTCAGTCCATTCTGGACCTTGAAATGGAGGAAACCCAGAAAATGCTGAATCTGGATCTTTTGAATTACCTTGTACTTTCCAGTAAGGCGGCCAGATATATGAAGGCTCATGAGGTTAAAGGATGCATTATCAATATAACCTCTTCAAGAGCAGAAAGAGCATATCCGGGAGATTGTGTTTACGGCGGCATAAAGGCAGCAGTGAACCGGGCTTCACAGTCTATGGCACTGGATCTTGCACCATATGGGATCCGTGTGAACTGTGTGGCTCCGGGAGCTATCTGTATCCGTACGCCAGAGGAAATAAAAGCAGAAGGCAGGACAGAGCTGGAAGGCTTCTGGGAAAGTCTGGGAGAAAGAATTCCAATGGGCAGAAATGGAACACCCAAAGATATAGGAAGAGCGGTAGTATTCCTGGCAAGTGAGAATGCAGCTTATATAACCGGAGAAGTATTGCGGGTTGACGGAGGACTGATCCTGCCGGGAATGCCGGAAAAAGTAGAAAATGATAAAAATGCCTGGGGAGGAGAAAAATGAGAGTAACGATCAGAGATGTAAAAGTAATTTGCTGTGCGCCGCAGAAAATCAATCTGGTGACAGTAAAAGTGGAAACAAGTGAGCCGGGATTATATGGCGTGGGCTGCGCAACTTTTGCCCACAGACATCTGGCAGTGGTTGCCGCTGTGGAAAAATATCTGAAGCCGTACCTGATTGGCAGAGATGTTTCTGATATTGAAGATATCTGGCAGTCTATAAAAGGAATGAGCTACTGGAGAAACGGACCTGTTTTAAATAATGCCCTGTCAGGTGTGGATATGGCATTATGGGATATTAAAGGCAAAATGGCCGGTATGCCCCTGTATGACTTACTGGGAGGAAAATGCAGAACCGGAGTGCCGTGCTATACACATGCTGAAGGCACCACAATAGAGGATTGTGTGCAAAAAGTAGGCGCATTAAAGGAAAGAGGATATCGCTGTATCCGTGCGCAGGTTGGAGGCTATGGCGGAAAGGATATGCCTTACCAGCCACCGGAAGGATCCTTTGAAGGCTGCTATTATGATCCAAAAGCATACATGGCAAAAACAATACAGCTGTTTGAGCGCCTCAGGGAAACCTATGGCTGGGAACTGGAGCTTTGCCACGATGTACATGAGAGGCTGAGACCTTCTGATGCAGTGATATTTGCAAAAGATATGGAGAAATTCCGTCTGTTCTTTCTTGAGGACTGTCTTTCTCCGGAACAGAGCGGATGGTTTAAGCAGATCAGGCAGCATTGTACTACTCCGCTGGCTATGGGAGAGCTGTTTAACAATCCAAACGAATGGCTGAATCTTATCACAGAAAGAGAAATTGATTACATAAGAATCCATTTAAGCCAGATTGGAGGAATTACACCGGCCCGTAAACTGATTGCTCTTTGCGATGCATTTGGAATAAGAACTGCATGGCATGGACCAATAGACCTTACTCCGATTGGTCACGCAGTAAATATCCATCTGGATATGGCTTCTCCGAATTTTGGAATCCAGGAATGGGCTGACACCAATACCCTGTCTGAAGATGCAGGTGCAATTGCCTTACATCAGATTTTTACCGGAATTCCGGAAATGCGGGACGGATATCTGTATCTGAATGGGAAACCAGGAATTGGTGTGGATATTGATGAAAAAGCAGCAGCTGAGTATCCGTGCAGCGAAGAGGTTGTCACATGGGATTGGATGCTGCCAAGGCTTCCAGATGGAACAGCAGTAAGACCGTAAATACACTCGCTTTGTTACAGTATTTGTAGGCAGTGGAGGTTGATTGTCTACTCCTGCAAATATTGTGCAAATCGTATAAAAATACACAAAAAATATTGTGAATACATACGAAAGTAATAATAAATCGAAAAAAAGGTTGTAAATAATTGGTGAGTATGATATGATTCAAACATCACCGGAAACGTTACCGGTAACATTACCGGAAACGATACCAAAAACGAACCAGACAACTGAAATTGCTCAGTTGACGGAAAATAAAATTATACTAGGAGGTATAAGAAATGAAGAAAAAAATGTTGGCAGCAGTATTAGCTGGAACAATGGTTATGTCCCTTGGAACAAACCTTTGCTGGGCTGATGGAGAGAAGACCAAGGTCACTATGACTGTATGGAATGGTGAGTGGGGCGATCAGCTGGATCGTACAATGGAGTCCTTCAACAGCAAACATGATGATATCGAGCTGGATATCACAATGCAGTCCGGAGATTACTCTGATTTCCTTGGAACTGCAGCTGCAACAAATGACTGGCCGGATATCTACATCCTTACACCATGGACACAGGTGCAGGATTTTGCAGAGGCAGGAAGACTTCAGGATTTAAGCGGAATGGATTTTACTGAGAAGGTTTACCCGACAGCTCTTGAAGCTGCTACCTATGATGACAAAATCTACGGATATCCTGCAAACGTTGAGTATCTTGGTGTATTCTACAACAAGCAGATGTTTAAGGATGCCGGAATCGAAGAAGTTCCGAAAACAAGAGATGAATTCGAAGCAGCATGCGAGAAGCTGGAAGAGTCCGGCGTAACACCAATCGCTTCCACATTCAAAGATTCCTGGACTCTGAAACACATGTTCAGTGTAATGATGTCAAACGTAGTACAGGATGATATGGAAGGCTTCCTGGATCAGTTAAATTCCGGTGAGGGAACCTTCAATGTAGATGGTATCGATGATGTATTTGCAACAGCTGATGTTATCAAAGCTCATTGCGGAAGCAATATGATGGATTGTGACTCTACATCCGGTTTCAACGCACTTGCAAACTCTGAAGCAGCTATGTTGATCAGCGGTGAGTTCAGCCAGAATGTAGTAGCAAGAATGGATAACCCGCCGGAAATCGGATACTTCGCATTACCAGTATCCAATGATGCTGAGAGAAACAAAGCAGCAGTTGACGTAGGAATCGTATATGGAGTAAGCACTCAGACAGAGCATATGGATGCCTGCAAAGAGGTTATCGACTTCTTAAGTGATGCTTCTCTTTCTGACGGATATATTGCAATTGTAACCGAGAAACCAGGTTCTGCACCAGCTTCCCAGGATTTCACAGTTAGTTATGATTCTGCATCTACAAACGATTATCTGGAATATGCAAACAGCGGAAACGTAATTCCGTGGGTATATCAGCAGTATGTAAACGGATTTGATGTTATCTCCGGAGATATCTTCCAGGGTTACATGGCAGACGCTGCTGACAAGGATGAGGTAATTTCCGAGCTTGACGCAGCATATCTTGAATATCTGGATCAGTAAATAAGAGGAAATGCTGACCTGCGATTCCCGGGGGGAGCACCCCCGGGAATCTTTTTAATGGAAGATTTATCGTGATATCTGTATAAGCAGATGAGCCTTTTAGAAAAAGAAAGAGAGGATAATATGTCATCTTTATATAAGAAAAACAAGAAATTTTATCTTCTGCTGATTCTGCCTGCCTTGCTTTTGTATTCCTTTGCAATGCTGGCACCTCTGTTTGGCGGAACCATTCCATATTCATTCCTGAAATGGAATCTGATGTCCGGGAAAAAAGCTTTTGTGGGATTTGACAATTATGTAAAATTGTTTTCCGATGCAAAATTCTGGACTTCTTTTGGATTTAACCTTTTTGTTGGTGTGTTCACCATTATTGGCAGCAATGTTTTTGGATTTATTCTTGCTTATTTCCTGGATGAGAACATTAAGGCTAAAGGCGTGGTCAGAGCTATGTTCTTCATTCCTAACATTGTCAGTGCCGTATTGGTATCCTTTATCTGGGTGTTTATTTTTACAAATGCAATGCCTGCACTTGGCGGAGTATTGGGCTGGGACTGGCTGGCAAATATAAGCTGGTTCGGAACTCCGTCAATGGCAACTGTGACGATCATTGTGGTTTCCATCTGGCAGAACATTGGTTTCCTGATGATCATTTATACCGCAGGTCTTCAGACTATTCCGAAGGATGTTATGGAGTCTGCTGAGCTGGATGGCTGCAGCGGTCTGAAAAAAGTTCTGAAAATCGAGCTTCCGCTGCTTATGCCAACTGTCACGATCAATCTGTTTGTTTCTATTTCAGGAGCATTTAAGTCATTCGATATTCCGAACGCAATGACAGGCGGTGGTCCTTATGGTTCCACAATGCCAGTTGCCATGAATATTTACCAGGAAGCTTTCACCAAGTACAACCTGGGCTATGGCTCAGCGAAATCTGTAATCCTGTTCCTTACAGTAGCAGCGGTTACTCTGATCCAGTTGTACTGCACTCGTAAGAAGGAGGTAGAATACTAATGAAAAAGAAAGTATGGCTTCCAACCATTATTATGTTTTTCTTTGGTGTCCTGTTCCTTATGCCGATCATCCTGCTTGTGATGAACGCATTCAAGACACATAACGATATGATCCAGAACTTCCTTTCTTTTCCGCATTATCTCTATACCGGAAACTTTACAGAAGCTATAGAACGTCTGAAATTCTGGAGAGTAGTTGGAAATTCAGCATATGTAACCCTGGGAACCATGCTGGTATGTACCATCATTTCCTTTATGGCTGCATATGGAATTGCGCACATCCCTGGAAAGCTTGGAAATGTTTTGTATCTGATTTTCACCCTTGGACAGATCATTCCGTTCCATTCCATTATGATCGCGCTTTCTGTACAGCTGACCAACGCAAACCTTTTGAATAACCTGACCGTACTTATTTTCCTGTATGCCGGCTTCCACGGAGCATTCGGTATTTTTACCTATGTTGGCTTTTTGAAGTCCATTCCGAAGGAATTGGAAGAGGCAGCAGCAATTGACGGCTGTGGCATGTTCCGCTGCATGTGGCAGGTAATTTTCCCATTGGTACGCTCCACAAGCATAACTCTTCTGGTGCTGTTTTTCCTGTGGACATGGAATGATTTCCTTATGCCAAACCTGTATGTTTCAGACAGTGGTTTGAGAACTCTGACAGTTGCTATTTATATGTTTAAGAGTACCTCCGGATCTGAGTGGAATCTGATGCTTGCCGGAATGACTCTGTCCATGGTTCCAATCATAATCATTTATATTGCAGCACAGAAATATATCACCAGCGGACTTACCGCAGGTGCAGTAAAAATGTAATTGAAAAGGAGAACGGCAGAAAATGGACAATATTAATTTACAGAGAATTGAAGGCTATACAGTTCAGCTGGTAGCAGAGGATGTCTGGGCAATCGATGAGTTCGGAGCAGACATTATTTATCTGGTAAAAGGTGAAAAAAGTGCAGCTGTGATTGATACCGGTTCAGGTTTTGGAAATCTGAAAAAGGTGATCGAAACCCTGACTGATTTGCCATATGTTGTATTAAATACACATGGACATCTGGATCATGTGGGCGGCAATCACGAGTTCGGAAAGGCATATCTGAGTGAAAAAGATTTCAAAATGGCAGATACAGAAAAACTTAGAAGCGGCTGGAAGCATTATGTTGAAAAAACAAAGAAGGAACCGGGATTTTATGGAACAGAGTACATAATTGAAGGTCGTGAGCCTGGAGATTTCCAGATGCTGCCGCTGAGCGAGCATCAGATCTTTGATCTGGGCGGCAGAAGCCTGGAAGTATTATTTACACCGGGACATACTCCTGGAAGTGTAGTTTTCCTGGATAGAAAAAATAAATTCCTGTTCGCCGGAGACAGTGTAGTGTCAACTCCAATCCTGATTTTTGATACCTATTCCTCAACAGTAAAGGAATATGCAGAGGGATTAAAGAAGCTAGATAAAGAAGATTTTGAGCTTATTTTCCCAGGACATTTTTTACGTCCGATCGGAAAAGCAATTCTTCACGATCTTATCACATGTGCTGATAAAATCGTAGAAGGAACTGCAAAACCGGAGCCTATTGACTTCAGCCATATGTCTTCAGAACCAGCTTTCCTTTTCAAATATGGAAAAGGAAACATCGCTTATAATGACAAGCATATTTGTTAATAAAAAATGATAAAAAAATCATTATAAATTTATTAAAAATCATTTGCCATAATATGCCGGGACATATATAATGAATACATTGTTGCAGGAGAGCGATTATGGAGCAGATAACAATTAAAGAGGTTGCGAAATTGTGCGGCGTAGGAGTCAGCACAGTGTCTAGGGCAATTAACAATCACCCGGACATTAATCCGGAAACGAAACAGAAGATTCTGGATACGATCAGAGAGTACAATTATGTACCGAATAATAGTGCCAGAAATCTGAAAAGAACTGATTCCAATACGATCGCAGTTATAGTAAGAGAAATCAGCAACCCATTTTGGGGTGTTATGCTGCATGTATTGGAGAGGGAAGTCCGTGACAGGAAATACTGCCTGGTATTGCAGAATGTAGCAAATGATGAAGATGAAGTTGAGCTTGCCCTTCAGCTGGAAAAAGAGAAAAAAGTCAAAGGAATCATATTCCTTGGCGGTATGTATGATTATGACGAGTCAAGGTTGAGAATGCTGGGAGTTCCGTATGTGATCAGCAGTTCTGGAAAAACAGTTCCGGAGGATACAGGAGCTTATCCTAAAAGTGCCCTTGTGACGACAGATACAGAGATTGAGAGTCAGAACATGATTGATTATCTGTGCAGCTGCGGTCATAAAAGGATCGCCTTTATTACTTCCAGAGATGAAGGTCTTGGAAGATGCCATCTCAATGGCTATAAAAGAGCACTGGAGAAAAATGGACTGGAGTACGATGAGAAGCTTATAATTCGTTTAAAACCAGCTAAAAGAATCTATACGATTGAGAATGGTTATAACTGTACCTGTGAGCTTTTGAAATCGGGAGTAGATTTTTCCTGTATTTATGCAATTTCAGATACTCTGGCCGTGGGAGCCTGCAGAGCAATTATTGACAGTGGCAAAAGAGTGCCGGAGGATTATTGTGTGGCAGGAGCAGATGGTCAGGATATTGCGGAATATTATCATCCATCCATTACCACATTGAAATATCCAAGAGTGGAAACTGCCCAGCAGAGCGTCCGTACCCTGTTTGATATGATCGACCGGAAAAAGGTAGTGAAACGGCAAATACTGGGCGGAACTCTTATAGAGCGGGAGTCTACGCGCAAGCTGTAAGGTGTAGCTGTTGCCATCCGGCCATCGAAAAGGAATCTGTGAAAATATTTGAGAAGGATTATCATGCGTTACGATCCGCTCAGATATTTTTACAGATTTTTTTGTTTTCGTACTTTTTAGACGGATTTTTGTAAGTTTTAACAAGGGAATTCCGTTGACAAAAGTGACAGTTTGCTTTATTATAAGAAATGAATAAAAGGCAAACCTGTTGAAAGACAGGGACGCAAAGCCAAGGGTCTAAGGTCTCAGTACTATGACAGCCGGTTGCCGCATTGATATTGATTAGGTAATGTAATATGACAGGAGACGTGGTTCTTCTATTTGTGGCGACCGTTTATTTAATCTGATAAACGGTTTTTTTATTTCCACAAACTGATGGGACTGATAGTTTCCAGATAGCGGCAAGTCAGTTACATTATAGTTCAAGAAAGGTGTGTTATTTATGAAAGGAAAGAAATTAACAGAGTGGCTCGCAAATAAAAAAGTTGTTTCCAGTTGTGCTGCTATAGCATTGGCAGCAGTGATCGGCGGCGTTTCATTATTCTCAGGAACAGGAGAAACACCTGAATTCCCCAGTTACACAGATCCAATCATGGAGGCTTCCATCATAGAAGATGAAACTCCACTGGCTTCCCAGCCGAAGACTACTGTGAAGACTACCTCCAGTACCAAGACAACCAGGAAGACTGTTAAATTAAAAAAGGCTTCCAAGAAGAGCTACACCAAGAAACTGAAAACCAAAACAAAAGTAACCAATAAAACAAATAAATCCGGTAATACAACAGTAGATACCAAGACAACCGTTGTTACCAAAGCAACAGCGAAATACACCAAGAAATCCAAAAAGAAAGTTGTTACATCCAAGATCACAACAACTGTTCAGACAACAACTACACAGCAGGTATCAATTGACAATGAGACCGCTGTAAGCACCACTTCTTCTGGTACTTCCGCTGCCCAGGTAACTGCAGCAGCAAGCTCTTCACAGAACCAGAGCAAACACGAGGAAAATGTAGCAAGTGTTGCAGGCAAGATGGACAATCGTGTAATTGCAGCATATCAGCAGCTGGGATTTAAGCTTGTTGTTGATCCATCCGTCAACTATTCCGGATATTTTGATGCAAGATCAAGATCTATTACAATGAAGCAGATTGATGATTCTGTTTATCATGAGCTGGGTCATTTCCTCGCATTCATCGCAGGAAATGTAGATAAGACAGCAAGCTTCCAGAGCATTTTTGCAGCTGAGAAGGCAAATGTTACAGCCTTCAATAAAGCCTATGTAACACAGAATGCTTCCGAATATTTTGCAGAATCTGTTAAGGATTACATCTTGAATAATGCTTCCCTGAAGAGCACCAGACCACAGACTTATGCAGCTGTTCAGAATGCATTGAATCAGATTACAGATGCACAGATCGCTAAGATTCAGAAGATTTATGGAGCGTTCTGGAACTAATGATTTTAAAGATGACCGGCACCCGGAGAAATATCTCCGGGTGTTTTACTGTGGATACCACAGGCGTGGGAAACCGGTATTTTATAAAAAGGTAAGTGACAGCTGGTACTTATCTTTGGGTCACCGGGAGAACAGGACTCTTATATATGTCGAAGAGTCGGGATATGCGTCGACAGAAAATTCTTGCAATGAAAAACCTTAGGTGTGTATAATACAAAACAAAGGTTATCACTTTCTTGCAGGCAGGGATAGATATATTGGGGGCACTGGTCCGAAGTGAACAGTAACAGTTACTGTTCACTGGTAACGTTCCGCGAGGTGTTTTTTGTGAACAAAGTTC
>OLOG01000209.1_pt1 | contig 61149 bp, 49 predicted proteins | sample 1672351 | NCBI WGS metagenome assembly OLOG01 (sample SAMEA3136674, study PRJEB25190) | human gut metagenome | biome: human gut; feature: human-associated habitat; material: faeces | place: Austria | collected 2013 | reverse complement strand
AAATCGGTGTTCATAAATTCCTTTCATCTTCCGTTAACGAACACAAAAATTATCAACCAATACCGTTCCCCATACACCCCCCCCTTTTTCGAATTCCAACCATTATTTATTTTTTATCATATACAGAAAGACTTCAGTTGGCCACCATCACAAAATCAAAATTTTAAGATCCCCAAAATCCCCTAATCTATTCTCAATTCCCCGCAACATCGAATCCCCCGCAACATCCCATCCAGCCAGATAAAATCCAACCCCGGCATCGCAAGCAGCCAAATAATCATTATAAGTATCCCCAACATAAATAGAAGCAGATTTGTCACTGCCTAATTGATCTAAAGCATATACAATAGATTCCCCATCTGGTTTTGGGCGTTTAATATCGTCGGATGTGACGATGATATCAAATAAGTGATTGATATGTAATTTATCAAAATCATTTCTCATATGTTCTTTTGTTTTTGATGTGACGATGCCGAGTTTTATATTTCTGGATTTTAAAAATAAGAGTGTACTTAGTACATTAGGATACAGCTTTGGCAGGGTAGTGTTATTTTTTACATAATAAGTCCAATTATCCTGAAGTTCCTGCTGTTTTTCGGGTTGATCGGTGAACAGGGCGGCGGTGTCTTTTTCGTGCATTCCCATGGTGGGTTCAAGAGTGCTTAGTGGAATGTCCTGATTCAGAGTTTTTTTAATTGCCATCTGCAGGGAGGATAAAAGACAGGAACGGCTGTCGAGCATGGTTCCGTCGATGTCTAAGAGAATTGTATCGATCATCATAGTACCTTCTTTCAATATAATATTTCGGAATCCTAAGTGGAAGTTAAGTTGTCCGATGGAGGATGGATGTAACCACTTAGGATTCCGAAAGGATATTATAGAATGATAAATTCAGAGAAGTAAAGAAAATACGAAAATACAAACATTCGTTTATAATTAATAAGCCGATTCGAAGATCTTTCGTTCTTCATCTACTAAATTTTCAACATTTAGTTTAGAACTGACAGGTTCCTTGCTTTTTGAACAGATAGAAATAGCAGTATATCCATAACGCATGATCTTATGCCAGCTCAGTCCTTTTTGCAGTCCCCAGATAATTACACTGGTTAACGTTGCCACACATCCATTGGTGTTAGAAATGTCAGTTAAAGTCTTTTTAATATGGATCTTGTGATCCTTGCTTTCAAAGAAAAGCCCCTCATGGACGGAGTAGACGGCGATATGGGAAATATTTTTGGTAAGTAAGAAACGAATGGCGCTTTTGATATCAGTCATTTTTTTACCATAGTAATTCAGCAGCACTTCTAACTCTTTTGGAGCTGTCACTAAAACATCGATTTTCATATTTTCCTGAAGAATACGAATGTCCTTATTGATCGAAGTTGTCTTAACAATGATTGGGACATTGACGTTTTCGTAGATATAATTAAAACTTTCTTCTGGAATATTCGTATCTAAGACACAGTATTGGGAACTGTTGATTTTGTCTAAGTATTTTGACAAAAATGTTGGTGTCATCCGGTCGTAGATTTCCATATCATTGATACCAACAATCTTAATTCCCTTCGAATTATCGATATACATAAAAGAAGATGTATGTTCGCCGTCAATTTTTTCACAGCAGGAAACATCCATGTTGTGTTCCCGGCAGTCATGGATAAACTTTTCTCCATTCAGATCATTACCATATACAGAAATAAAATAATTCTGAACATTGAGTTTCGTCAAGGCAAAAGCAATATTCCGCCCGGCTCCTCCTAAAGAATAGTAGATCTTTCCAGAGTTAGAGTTGTTTGTAATTAAACGGTCATTTGGAATTCCAAGAATGTCTAAATTATTTCCACCGATAACAGATACAAAATTATCCTGATTAATGATATAACCCTTCCCTTTGATATACCCTTTTTTCATTAAATTATGAATATGAGTTGCAACACCAGAGCGGGAGATCATTAGCTGTTCGGCTAATTCGTCTTGGGAGATCAAGGGATTATTTTTTAAAATTTCAAATATTTCAACTTCGCGTTCCGTCATTTCAACGCTCCTTTCATTGTGCAATGCCACTAAAAAAAATAAACGTTCGTCCACAAATTTGTTATTTATTTATAAAATAGCATATTTTACGACACAAATCAATAAACAAAAGTTTGCATTATAAATAATTGTTTACATCAAAATGTCAGACAAATATAATCTAAGTATCAAAGGAATCAAAAAATAAAAGCGAAAGAAAGGTGATTACATGAAAGATTATGTAGTTGTAGTTGGAGGTCTTAACATTGATATTGCTGGATTATCTGGTGATGTATATCGTGAGAAAGATTCAAACATTGGAGAAGTAACAATTAACATTGGTGGTGTCGGACAGAACATCGCACAGAACTTAACAAAATTAGGAACACCAACACATTTGGTAACAGTATATGGTGATGACAGTTTTGGTAAGATCGCTCAGATGGAATGCAAAAAAAATAAAATCGGTTTAGAAAATGCTGAACAGATTGAAAACTCCAGAAGCTCTATTTATTTGTATGTCAATGACAACGAAGGTGACTTAGTTACAGGAATTAATGATATGAAAATTTGCGAAAACATTACTCCAGAGTTTTTAGCAAAAAGATTAGATTTCATTAATGGTGCAAAAATTGTTGTTGTAGATTGTAACTTATCTCAGGAATCTATCGAATGGCTTTGTGAAAATGTGACAAGTCCAATTTATGTTGATCCAGTATCCGTAGCAAAAGTAGATCGTGTGAAAAATGTATTAGATAAGATTCACACATTAAAACCAAATGAATTAGAAGCAGAACTTCTAACAGGTATTAAGATCACAGATGAAGCGACTGCACGTGAAGCAGCGAAAGCATTAAATGAAAAAGGTGTGAAAAATGTTTACATTTCTCTTGGAGCACAGGGAATCTTATGTGTAAAAGAGGGAGAAGCGGTACTTGTAAAACCTTTAGCGAAAAAAATCGTAAGTACAAATGGTGCAGGGGACTGTTCAATGGCTACATTAGTATGGGCGAGATTTAATCACGGAGAAGAACTTCCATTAGAAGAAGTTGGTACTTATACACAGGCAGCAGCAAGTATTAATGTTGAATCTCCTCTTGCAGTATCACCTGAATTAAATGTTGAAGAAGTATTAAAAAGAGCAGAAGAAGGGAAGAAAAATTAAAATGGTAATCAAACAGATTTATTCAATTGTAAATTATAACGAAGCAGTACAGGTTATGGATGCAGGAGCAGATCACATTGGGCTTGTTCCTATGCAGTCCGGAGGAGTTCCAGCACATCGAGTTCCTTATGATGTCGTTGATAAGATTTTTGGAGAAGCCAAAGAAAGAGGCGTTAAAACAGTAGCGATCATGCTGAATAAAGACGTTGAAGAAATGATCTTTATTGCAAAAAGAATCAAACCAGATATTCTTCATATCGCAGGTATGGAGTATACAGCAGATCAGGAATTTGCTGATCGTCTTAAAAAAGAATGCCCAGGAATTAAATTAATGCAGGCAATCTTAGTTGATGGACCAGAAGCTGTGGATCGTGCAAAAGAATATGCAAAATATTGTGATTTCTTATTAACAGATTCAGGTCTTGCCAAAGATACAGGAATTGGAGCAAGCGGAATGACTCATGACTGGAGCATTGATACTGAGATTGTTAACTCTGTCGATGTACCAGTGATCATTGCTGGAGGTTTAGGACCTGATAATGTAGAAGAATGCATCAGAACGATCAAACCATACGGTGTTGACTCCTTATCAAAAACATCATTTAAATTCGACGATGGTGTGATCGAAAAGAACATTCCAGCAGTGAAAGAATTCTGTGAAAAAGCAGATAAAACATCAGAAGAATTAGGGTTATAGGAGAAGAAAGTATGGATTATAGATTAGAACAAAGAGCGAAAGTTTGTGTTTCTCATGATTTCTCAAAAGATTTATTAGAGACATTAAAAACATCAAACTATAAGAAACCTCTGATCTCTATTGACAGCTTTTTACTTCAGTCACCAGTAGTGAACAAAGCATTAGATACATTAAAACAAGCAGATATTAACTATGTTGTTTATGATGAAATTGTACCGGAACCTCCATTTGAAATTGTAAATAAAGGTGCAAAACTGTATCAGGAAAATGAATGCGACTCCATTATCGCTATTGGTGGTGGAAGTGTCATTGATGCTTCCAGAGGAATCAACATTGTAAGTCATTGCGGCGGACAGATTCAGGAATATATTGAAGATAAAACGATCGATCAGCGTATTTTAGGACTGATCGCAGTTCCAACAACATCAGGAACAGGAAGTGAATTATCCAATGCACTCGTTGTAACAGATACTAAAAAGCAGGAAAAATTAGCAGTATTATCCGATGAAGCAGTCAGCGAATACGTTATTTTAGTTCCAGAACTGGCAAAATCCATGCCAAAAGGACTGACAATTTCAACAGGTCTTGATGTTTTTGCCCATGCAATGGAAGCTTATACATCCAATCTGTCTACACCAGTTGTAAATGCTATTTGCGAAAAGATCATGTTCTTGGTATTCAAATATTTACCAACAGCAGTACATCACGGGGAAGATTTAGAGGCAAGAGAAAGAATGATGGTTGCTGCAGCATTAGGTGGATGGGCGATCAACAACGGAGGAACTCATCTCGGACACTCCATTGGACATGTTGTCGGAGCAAAATATCATTTAGCTCATGGAAATGCATGTGCATATGCTCTGCCAGGAGTTATTGAAAAAACTGCATTAGCAGAACCAAAGAAAATCAGAGAAATTGGAAATATTTTAGAACTATCACTTCCAAATGATCTGTCAAATGAAGAACTAGGAAAAGAAGTAGCAAAAGGATTTAAACATTTCAGAGATGAAGTATTAGGATTGGAACCTTGTAAGTTAAACAAAGAAGAGGTTGTAAGTTTAACAGATCAGGTTGTACACGAAAGATTTGCTGCAAATGCACCATTTGAAGTAACACATGAGATAGTGGGAGCAATTTTGGAAAGTTACGGAGGATAAAAATATATGAGTATTATCAGGGGATTAATAGGATTAGCGGTTATATTCTTTATCGCATTCCTGTTTTGCAAAGAAAAAAAGAGTATCAAATATAAAAATATTATTTTAATGGTTGTTGTTCAGGTAGTATTAACATTCTTACTATTAAATACAAGCGTAGGACTGACGATCTTAACAGCAATTTCGAATTTCTTTACATGGCTGACAGCACAGGGTATGGCAGGATGTAACTTTGTATTTGGCGGAATTGAAGTCAGCAAAGGATCTTCCGTATTCTTCTTCAACGTATTAATGCCATTAGTATTTATTTCAGCTTTGATTGGAATCTTAAAATGGTTAGGAATCTTAGACTTCATCGTTAAATGGATCGGATGGATTTTCAATAAAGTTACCGGATTAGGAGAAGTAGAAAGTTACGTTCCTATCGCTACAACTTTACTTGGATCACCACAGATCTTTATGACAATTCAAAGCCAGATCAGAAAGATGAACTTTAATCAGCTGTTTACAGTATGCTTAACAGTCATCTCAGGTATGTCCGCATCTATGCTGGCAAGTTATATGACAATGATCGATGGTAAATATGTAGTTATTGCCGTAGTATTAAACTTATTCTCAGGACTGATCATCAGCGCGATCATGAACCCATACGACGAAAAGATCGCAACAGCTGATGAAGAAGAAAAAGAATCAGAAGGCAAAAAAGAAAGAGAACCTTTCTTCTCAATGTTAGGAGATTACATCTCTTCAGGATTTGACCTGGCAATCATCGTAGCAGCAATGTGTATTGGATTTATCGCACTGATCAGTTTCTTAAACAACGGATTAGCTGCCATCTGCGGTATTTCATTCACAGATATCTTAGGATATGTATTTGCACCAATCGCATACGTTATCGGTGTTCCATTACAGGACGTAGTAAGAATTGGTGGTCTGATGGCTACAAAATTATTAACAAACGAATTCGTAGCTATGGGACAGGTTGCAAGCATGACAACATTAACTGCAAAATCAGTTGCAATGATTTCTGTATACTTAGTAAGTTTCGTAAACTTCGGAACTTTAGGAATTATCTCTGGTGCAGTTAAATCCATTAGTGGTGAGAAGGCAAAAGATGTTGCCAAGTTCTCTTTGAAGTTGATCTTGGGTGGTACTTTGGCTGGACTGCTGAGTGCTGCTATTGTGGGAATCTTCTTCTAGATTTGTAAATGCCCGACGGCAGGTTATCAATATATAAATTAAAATAGAAAAAATCGCAGGGGTCTGAAAACGAATTCCATTTAACGGAATTTTATCATTTCAGACTCCTGCGATTTTATTGTAATCGATGATCAAAGAATCTTATTTGTTCATATAATAATACTTTGCATAAAGCCCGCCGGAAGTAATCAGTTGTTCATGTGTGCCCCGCTCTTTGATGGTTTGTCCGTCGATGACGAGGATTTCGTCTGCGTTTTGGATTGTTGATAAGCGGTGGGCGATCGTGATAGTTGTTCGATTTTGTGACAGAGCATCAAGACTCTTTTGAATATGCTGTTCGCTTTCATTATCTAAGGCGCTGGTAGCTTCGTCTAAGATTAAAATTGGTGGATTTTTAAGGAAGACTCTCGCAATGGAGATTCTTTGTTTCTGCCCACCGGATAATCTTGTACCACGTTCTCCAACAAAGGTATCGTACCCATCAGGTAATGTCATGATAAAATCATGGATATTTGCCTTTTTAGCAGCTTCGACGATTTCATCAAATGTTGCATCGGGTTTTCCGTAAGCGATATTTTCTTTGACACTGCCGCCAAAGAGATAAACATCCTGTTGGACAATACCGATGGAATTTCTAAGGCTTTCTAATTGAATATCTTTGATATTCTGTCCGCCAATGGTGATGGAACCATCTGTGATATCGTAAAATCTAGGCAGCAGAGAACAGATAGTTGTCTTTCCACCGCCGGAAGGTCCGACAAGTGCAATGGATTTTCCAGATTTAATTGTGAAATCAATGTGGTTTAAGACGATTTCATTATCTTCATAACTAAATGAAACATCGTGATAACAAATATCTCCATCAGGATGTTTCATAGCAGCAGCATCAACGGAATCTGTGATTTCAGGTTCAATATCAATGACAGCCTGATAACGAATAAAACCAGACATTCCTTTCTGGATCATTTCTGTTAATTCTACAAGAATCTGGATCGGACTGATAAAGATTCCGATATACAAAGCATACATCGCAAGGTCAGCGGCACTCATTTGACCAAGTGCGATAAAGTAACCTCCGGCAAGTAAAGTGACAAGATACATCATTCCCTGAAAAAATGTATTTCCACATTGGAAATTTCCCATGGCACGATAATTGTCACGTTTGGAATCTAAGAAAGCCTCATTTCCAAGACGAAATTTTTCACGTTCAATATCTTCATTTGCAAAAGACTGCACAATTCGAATTCCAGCAAGTGAATCCTGAAGGGATGCGTTGATGTCACCGATCTTTCTGCGGTTATCAAGGAAAGTAGCCTGCATTCTGCGGTTTTGCTTTGCACTAAAGAAGATCATCAGCAAAACGATTACAAGAAGAATGATCGCTAATTTCCATTGAATGATAAACAGGAAAATAAAGGAACCAATGATCTTTACAAGAGAGATAAATAAGTTCTCTGGTCCATGATGGGCAGCCTCGGAAATATCAAATAAATCAGATACAAGACGGCTCATCATCTGCCCCGTATTATGTTTATCATAGTAAGAAAAAGAAAGATTTTCATAATGATCAAACAATTTACGACGCATATCACGTTCCATTCTTGCACCCATGATATGTCCCTGGCAGCTGACATAATATTTACAAAATGCCTGAAAAACATAGCAGATAAATAAAATTCCACCGATCACGGGCAGGGTTTTAAGAATGACAGAAGCATCCTTAAGGAATAAAGTCTTCGTAAGCGAACGGAGAATCTGAGGATAAGCAAGATCAACCAGACTGATAAATGCTGCACAGATCAGATCGAAAATGAAGACTTTTTTGTAAGGTTTATAATATTGGATAAACTTTTGAAAAGTACTCATGATGATAACTCCTTAAAAAAATTTGATTGTATACAAACAACCAGAGACTATCATACACCAATTCCTGAAAAATAAAAAGACCGCTCACATAAGTGAACGGTTGCTTTTCTGAAAAGAGAGGATTAAAAAATATATATGAAAAACTATGTCTTAAGTATAGCAAAATTCCTGAGACATTCAATGTATAAAGTATGAAGAATTCTAAAGAATTTATAAAGATTTCTAAAAAAATTGATTTGTGGGGTGGGGTGATTCGATATCTAAAATAGCGGATGATCTGGTAGAAGATGAAATTACAATTACACCAATTTATAAGATTGTAAAAGAATTTCCAGAAGATACAGAACGAGATATTTATTGTAAATTAAATGATAGCACGCAGGGATAATGAAGATAGTAATAGTTATATGTATATAAATATAATCATATAATAGTATAAAGTATTTGACAGATGTTATTGGAAATGATATTCTAATAATAGAAAAGATGCTACCGATAGACGGTTAGCCTGATAATATTGGATGAATAATCGCTCCATTTTACCAAGACAATGAGGGGCGGTTATTTTTTTAATTCAGAATCTCGTTTACCGTGAGAATAAATAAAGAAAATGAAAAAGCAGTCAGGAATGGCTGCTTTTTGTTTTGCAAAAAAAGGGTAGAGTAGTTATGACTTGTTTATATGACATATAAAGCAGTTTTCATGCACCTTAAATTTGTGAAGAAGAAATAAATGATATACTAATTGTTGAACATTTGTGTACTGTAAAAAGAAAATATCGGGAGGTGAACACATTATGTACTGTGCGAAATGTGGAAAAAAGTTAGAAGAAAATCAGAAATTTTGTAGTGGTTGTGGACAGCCTGTTAAAGAAGTAAAACAAGCGGAAAATAATCGACAGAATAAATCTCAAATGAAAAAAGAACAATTTGAAAACGAAGGAAACTATCATAGGAAATATTCAGAAAATACGATTCAGAAACAACCAACAAAAGCACTGGTTATAGAAGGGTTTGGAATATTATTATTGGTAATAACGAGGATGCTTGATCAAAGCAGGGATTATACGGACCAATTATGGGTTGCAAAAAATGGATGGGTGTTATATATAATAGGATTTATCCTTTTTGTAATAGCTTATGTTATGTTGAAAAAACATAAGAAAAAATATGGGCTTCAAGGAATTGGATATGCAGGATATATTATAAGCTGTATGGGAGTTGTAATTGTAGTAATATTTAGTGTTTTAATGATTTTAACAATGGCATTTTCGAATATGATAATGGGAAGATAGAGGGAGGAATATCTAAGATTATAAAGATAATGAAAAAGCAGTCAAGAATGGCTGCTTTTTGTTGTGTAAAAAATCCGTGTAGTTATGACTTGTTTATATGACATATAAAGCAGTTTTCATGCACTTTAAATTTGTGGAGAAGAAATGGATGATATACTAATTGTGAATATTTTGTGTACTGAAAATACGAGGGAGGAAATTGAAAATGATATTCTTTTTTGAAATTACTGGCGGGATGATATTAATCTTTTTGATAGTGGCTTTTGGAGTGGCCACAAGTGAAGGGATGCTTGATATATTAAGAGTTATTGGTGGATTAATAGGGATGGCAGCAATACTATTCGAGGCTCTTGGTATTATAGCGTGTCTGAGTTCAGGACGAACTATTTTTAGTAAAGTATGGAAAAGCGTTTTGTTAGCAGGAATATGTTATTGTACAGAGCAGCAGATGGAGCTGTATGTTAGATTTATAATGGATAGATTTAATCAAGGCTCTTTTTCATTTTTAGATGGAGCAATTGGTGGAAGTATACAATATTTTGCAATAATTATATCAGCATTTGTAGCTACCATGGCAATAGGAGGTGGATATCGAGAAGGACCAATATCTTGTATTTTAGGAACGATATTTTTTGTATTTGTGAACTCGTGGGCCAATAAAGAGGGAATTCAATGTTTGGTTAGAGCTTTAGATGGTGAAAAGAAAATTATATTGATAGGACTATTAGGTGGAAGCTTAATTTGTACAGTAGGTAACAAAATAATAAAAGTATATAGGAAGTCAAAAAAATATAAAAAACAGAATTTTGTAAAAGAAAAGAAAATTAAACGCATTATGTATTGTGCGAAATGTGGAAAGAAACTAGAAGAAAATGAGAAATTTTGTACTGCATGTGGACGACCTGTTGCAAGGAAGAAACAGATAGAAAATAATTCAAAGAAATAGATCTTATAAATTAAGAAAAAATCAGAGTGCATTATCAGATATGATAATTAAGAAGATAAGGGAGAATAAAAATGTATTGTACAAAGTGTGGAAAACAAATCAGCGATGACAGTCAGTTTTGTTGTTACTGTGGAGCAAGACAAACACCTATAGTGAATAATAATACACCTATAAATACAGCTAATAAAAAAACAAAAATCAAGATACCTCTCAAGAACAAAAAGATAATCATTGGAATTATAGCTGCGGTGTTAGTTTGTATGATCATTGTACCAATTGCTAAAGGAAGAAGCATCGAAAATACAATCGATCTTTTTATGGAAGCGATCAATGATATGGATGCAGAAAAAATGATAGATACAATGTCAGAAGATCACGTGAATTATCTGATTAATAAAACATCTGGAGGAAGAGCGGAATACATAAAAGAAGGAAACCAGTATTTATTAGAATTAAAAAAAGGTCTTCTAAGTGAAGCTGGTGGGGGATATTCTTTAGACGATATTTCATTAGATTACGAAATTGTAAGCGTAAGAGACTGTACGGAAGAGGAGATTGATAAGTTAAATGAGACATTACAGGAAGAAAATATTGATCCTGTAAATAATGTAAAGCAAGTAACGATTAGTTTGACTTTAAAAGCGGGTACAAGCGAAGTTAAATCATATAATAATATAGATATGCAAATGATGAAGGTTAAAAATAAATGGTGTCTGACATATGCTGATGAAATTGAAGATTTGTAGAGGAGGGGAAATATGTATTGCAAAAAATGTGGGGCGAAAAATAAAGATGATGCTAGGTTCTGTGCAAAATGCGGCTGTGATATGACACAGAAAATAATAGCACAAGATCATAAAAAACAGAAAAAAACAGAGAAGAAACCAAAACCAGTAGAAAAGAAACCAAAACCAGCGAAAAAATCAACAAGCAATCCAATTTTAAAGAATGTAATATTTGTTGTAATTTGTGTAGCAGTAGGAATAGGTGCAGCATTTATATACCAACAACAAAAAAAGGAAAAACAAAACAGTACAACAGCTAAAAATAACATAATAAAATCAACAGAATCAGCGACAGAGGACAGTACAATACAAACAACAAAAACAGAGGAAGGGTTTGATCCAAATCAATATAATACACAGACACAAACATTGCCATATACAGATAACACAAGTATGAATTTGTCTGCCTGCACGAAAACAAATAATTATGAAAAAGCAACGAGTAAAGATGGAGCATTTAGTTTTATATATCCAAAAACAATATTTAATGATAGTTCCGCAGATGATGAGAATGATGAATATACCCTTGAGTACAGAGATATAAAGGAGGACGAGTTAAAAATCAGTGTAGAGGTTTCAGTTGAAGAAGCGGAATATAGCGAAGATCCTGTAAAGAGTGTAAAAAGTAAATATTCTGATCAGAAAGAGTCAATAAAGACTCTGGGATATGATTATCCAAAGGGTGGAAAAGATCCTAAAATATATGATGGCAAGGCAAGTATGATCGTTATGGGATATGAAGATGATGAAAAAAAGGAAGCAAAATATTCACTGATTACAAGTGATGGAGAAGATACCTATATTATGGAAATTAAGTTTATAGATACGGATTATACAGATTCATACAAAGAGATTAATTATATAGTAGATTGCATGTATCGCGGATGCTCATTTACGAATTCAAGTTATAAAGTAAGAACATATCAACAATTTAAAAATGATGAGATGGGTGAAAAGAAATAGAATATTTTAGATGATTTTAAATTGAGGGAGATAACATGAAAAAAAGGAAAACAATTATTATAGCAGCAGCGATCATTTTGGTATCAGCAATCGTAAGTGTTTGTTGTATGAACTATATAGAAAAGAAAAATAGAATTGTAAAAGTAGAAGTAGGGGATTCGGTTAGTGCGGTCATAAAAGGAGATGGAAGTCTCTGGATGTGGGGATATAACAGAAGATACCAGTTAGGAGATGGTACTGGAAAAGATGTAAAGAAACCGAAGAAGATAATGTCTGATGTAAAAGATGTCAGCATTGGAGTAGGACTGACAGGTGCCATAAAGAAGGATGGAAGTTTGTGGGTTTGGGGATTTGGATATTCAACGCTTGGAGATGGAATAACAGAAGGGGCGAAAAAACCCAAAAAAATAACAAATCATGTAAAAAATGTAAAGATGGGACAATATGTAAATGCAATTCTAAAAGACGATGACAGCCTTTGGATTTGGGATAACGTCGGAATTGGACCAAAATCAAATGGAAATATGGTAAAAATAGATGATAATGTAAAACAAGTAGCATTAAATAATCACGATGTTGTGTATATAAAAGATAATGGAGAAATGTGGGCATTAGGATTGGATTATTGGGATGCTATAGGAATCAAGGAAAATGCAGGAAGATTTGAGCAGGCACAAAAAGTAGAGGAAAATGTGGAATATATATCCGTAAATGTCAAAGAAGTATATGCAATACTTAATAATGGAGAATTATATCGGCGAAGAGGAACTATTTATGAAGATGAATTTGATGATGAGGGAAGCTGGATCAATGGTGCTGAAAAAATATTAGATCATGTCAAATTTATGAGTACACCAGCTGTATATTATACAGTTTTAAAAACAGATGGAAGTGTATGGACATGGGGAGATAACTTTTCAGGAAGATTAGGAAACGGAACATTAAAGAATTCTAATATGCCAGAACAGGTGATAGATAATGCAAAACAGGTCAGCACAAGCATGACACATGCAGCAGTATTAAAAAACGATGGAACACTTTGGGTGTGGGGAGATAACAAATATGGGGAATTAGGAGATGGAACAACGAAGTGTTCTGTAGTACCGAAAGAGATTAAAGTTGGTGGCAGTGGAATTTTGGGGATAGAGTAGATTAAGGCTTTTATGAATTATAAATTTTCAGGATATAAAATCAATGGTATAATAAATGTGAACATTTTGTGAACGGGAAAATGAAAGATTGGAGGATATATATGAAGAAAAAAGACTTATGAAAAAGAAGCTAATAAGTGTTGGAATGGTGGAACGGATATAACATTTAATAAAATTAAGTAAATGGATAAGACTAAAAAATGGGAGGTATAAATGATATGAGAAAGAAAATCACAGCAATTTTAATCAGCTGTATTGCAGGATTTGCAATGATGCAGTCAAATCAAATGATCAGCCAGCCAAAGCATGTACAAGCAGCTAAAACAGTTAAGGCAAAATCAGTATCATTAAACAAAACAGTTTATACAATAAAAAAAGGTAAGAAAATAAAATTAAAGGCAACGGTCAGTCCAAAAAAATCAACACAAAAGAAGATAATCTGGACATCTAGTAATAAGAAAACAGCCACAGTCACCCAAAAAGGAACAATTACAGCTAAGAAAAATGGTACAGCAATCATTACAGCAAAAGTAAAAGGAACAAACAAAAAGGCAAAATGTAAGATCATAGTAGGTGTTCCAGTAACATCAATTAAATTATCAAGTACAAGCATTATGCTGACAGAAGGTAACAGCACAACTCTAAAAAAGACGATATCTCCAAGTAATGCCTCTGTAAAAACGGTTACATATGCAAGCTCTAACAAAAACATTGTGCAGGTAAACCAGTCTGGAAAGTTAACTGCCAAAAAAGAAGGAGTAGCAAAAATTACAGTTAAAATAAAAGATGGAACAGGAAAGAAAGCAGTTTGTACTGTTCAAGCCAAAAGAAAAATAACAACAGAGACAGATAAATGGAATTACACATTAGATAAAAGCAATAAAATCATCACACTAAAGAAATATGTTGGATCAGATAAAAATGTAACAGTTCGCAATTCTTATGAGATCGGCGGAGTAAAATATAAGACAAGAGTCGGGGAACTTCTGTTTTGTATGAGTTCATATTATAAAAAAGATGTGCAGGAAGGCGAAAAATCTACAATTGAGAACATAACATTTGAAAAAAATATTATTTTGCCAAGCAGTATGAAACATATGTTTATACAGCAATATAAATTAAAGACAGTAAATATGTCTAATTTAGATACAAGTAATGTTACAGATATGGGAGCAATGTTTGATGATTGTTCTTCACTGCAATCTATTTCTTTTAAAGGATTGAATCTTAGTAAAGTAAAAAATATGTGTGCAATTTTAGAAGGATGCAGAGCATTGAAAAGTGTAGATTTTACAGGTGTTAATACAAAGAGTTTAACAGATATGTCATTTATGTTTAATGACTGCAGAAATCTAAAAGAAATCGATATGACAAGTTTTAATACAGATAAAGTAACAGGTATGTATTATATGTTCCAGTATTGTATTTCTCTTAAAAATGTAAAATTACAAAGTTTCAATACAAGAAATGTGACGGAAATGCAAAGCATGTTTTCAGAGTGTAAAAGCTTACAAGCATTGGATCTATCTAACTTTAATATAGAAAAAGTTACGAACATTCAGTGCATGTTTTATGGATGCAGGGAGCTGAAAAACATTTATGTAAATTCATCATGGAATACAGATCATATAGGAAATTATGAAAAAATCGGGTTATTTGATGGTTGTGGAGTAGATCATGTGACTGTGAAGAAATAAATAGGGAGGAAAAAGGATGAAGAAAATAATAGCAGTTGTAATTAGTTGTATTATGGTATTAAACATAATACAACCACAAATAATTGACACTACAAAACAGGTGCGGGCGGCAAGTAATGGTGAATTTGCTGGAGGAACGGGAACAGCAAATGATCCATATCAAATTGAGACAGCGGAGCAGTTAAATAATGTAAGAAATTATATGAAATCACACTTTGTATTAAATCGAGATATTGATATGAGTAATATAAAGAATTTTGTGCCGATTGGAACAAAAGAAAATCCATTTGAAGGTTTTTTTAATGGAAATAATCATACAATCAATAATCTAACGATTAAGCAGGATGATTTAGATGCAGTTGGACTATTTGGAAATAGTAAGGATGGAGATTTCAGAAATATAAGTCTTGATAATTTACTAATACAGGTGGATAAAAAATCTTATGATTATACTAGTGATGATTTATCATCCATTTATGTGGGAGGAATAGTAGGATGCAGAGAAACATATGATACATATAAAAATAAAATATTAAACTGTGAAGTGAAAGGGAAAATTAGTGTAGTTAATAGCCATAATGTATATATAGGTGGAATTGCTGGAGTTAGTGGAAAAGTATATAGCTGTAAAAATTATGCAAAAATAAATATTGTAAGTAATAAAGATGGTAGATGGGTTAATGATGGTGATGTGAAATGTGGAGGAATTGTAGGGCATTCGTCTGCTATATATGGAATTATAGAAAATTGTCATAATTATGGTGATATTAAAGGGGTTTCTGGGAATCAGTTAGAAATTGGTGGCATAAGTGGAGAACAGGGATCAATTTCTAGATGTAATAATTATGGCAATATTAGTGGAAGAACAACACAATATTGGTCGTGGGGATCTGGAAGTAATAATTGCAATTCAGGAGGAATTGTGGGGGATACTTATGGAGATACATTTTATTGTATTAACTATGGGAATGTATACGCAAAAGCAGAAAATGGAGCAAGTGCAGCAGCAGGTGGAATAGCAGGTTATAGCGGATTTTATGGAAGTGGACGAGTACAGTATTGTATTAATAGTGGTAATTCTATAATATCTCAAAGAGAAAAAAAGGAATCGGGTAAATATGTAAATACAAGTGGCAATTTAGGAAGAATATTGGGTGTAAAAAGTGGATATGCAACAGGAGGGATAAAAGAATGTTACTCATCTGATCAAACATTGTTAAATGGGCAAATTCCAACAGACAAAATAGATACTGAACAAATTAATGGTCAATCACTCAGCTCAGAGGAATTAAAAACAAAGATAAAAAATAATTATGCAGATGAAAGAAATGCAATAAAATTATGTCCAGAAAACAATAAAATAAATGTAAAAGCAAAAAATGCAAAAGGACTTTATGATATAGAAGTTCAATTTGACGGAAAAGTTACGGCAAAGAAAGGTCTTATTACAATAAAAAAACAAAATGATGTGGATCATAGTATAAAATCTTATTCGGTTTCATCTAAATTAGTAGAAATAAAAGATGATGTATTGAAAATAAAAGATGTAAAGTTGCCATATGGACAAGATATATCAATATTATTCGATAAAAATTGTATAGAAGTTGATGGGAAAGTTTTTTTAGGATTTCGGACTGAAAATGATTGGACTTTTAGAACGGAAGAACCAGATTTTTCTGATTATGACAAGTACCAAGCAAATTATCTAAGTCAAAATGCAGAATCAATAACAGCAGGACAGATGATTTATTCAGATTTGGAAGACAATTATACACCAACACAATATGCAATCAATAATATTACAAGTTTTATATGGAACAGTAAGTTTAAATTTTCAGACGCATCACAAGTATGGGAAACTGTGTTGATGGATACGATGTTGAGAAAGTCATATGATAAAGAGGCAAGAGATGCATTTTTGAAAAATTCTGCTAAAATGGAGGTTAAAGTATTAAAGGTTATTGATGAAAAGCAAGGTATAAAAGAAACAGCTAAGTTAACTCAGGAAAACAAAGAGAAAATCAGTAATACTTTAAAAGATGCAAAAATAGAAGATGTAAAAATAATGTCAGGAATGCTTGATGCAGCGGAAACAGCAAAAGATTTTGTGGATAAATATACAAAATATTTGGAACTGAAAAAAGAAGTTAGTTCAGATACAACGAAATTTTTAAAAGAAATGAAATCTACCAAAAATTATAGAGAAATTCCGGCATTTCAAAGAGCAGTTGATCGTATTGTAGACTGTATGGATATAAACAGAGATGATATGTTAGGCAAGCTGGGGCAGGCAGTATTAAAGAATAAAACGGAAAGTATGCTATTTACAGAATCAGTAAATACATTAACTGAAAATTTAATGGACATGTTATTGCCAGGAATGACAAAAGTATTGAATTTTACAAAAGATACTACCATGTTTATTATGGATAATGTTTGTGGGGTCAGTCAGTTAGCAGAGGTAAATCTTTATTTATACATGTTGGATTGTATTGATGAGTCAGCAAAAGAAGCTTTTAATAATTGTGCAGCAAAAAATATTGCAAGTAATGGAGAAGAAAAAGTAAAGGCAATAAACGGAGGAATGCAATTCTTAATTGATCTGCAGACTTATGGTGTAAGTGTCGGAAGAAAACGAGCAGATCAGATTGTGAAAAAAGTATTAGAACTTACAACGTCTAATTCTGTGACAACAGTAAATAATCCATATAGAGATTTAGTAAATGCCAGATTGAATTTAAAGACAGGCTCTAAGAGAGAAGAAAAAAAGAAATACATAGAAAATAAATGTCAAGAAAACGAAAAATGGATTACAGGAGTGAAAAATTTAAAGACATTTGCGTTTTTAAACTGGTATGAAGAAACGAATACAGATGACAATATGGCATTATTAATGTTTGTTGTAGAAAATCCAGATGGCTCAAAAAATATTTATGCCAAACAAAAAGCTATAAACACAAAGATAGAGTTTCCAACACCTGAAGCAAAAACAGGATATACAGCATCAAAGTCTTGGTATACTGATGAGGAATGTAAACATGCAGTAAGCGGAAGTCAGACAGTAAGTGGTAATACTATTTTTTACACGAAATATACTCATAATATTTTGTTTGATAAAAAGCAAAAAGGAGAAATAAAAATTAATAAATTTGACGGAACATATTATCTGAATGGTAAAAATACCGGAAAAACAAGAGCAGTTCAAAATGCTAAAAAATGTGAAATCCCATCTTACATTGACGGATACAAAGTAACAGAATTAGGGAAAGATATATTCTCTGAATTACCAGACATGACAGAGATTTATATTCCACCGACAGTCAAAACAATCAACAAAGATGCCTTCAAGAGCTTACCAAAAGAAACATTATATCGTTGTGATAAGAAGTCATACGCAGAAGACTTCCTGCATGATAATAAGTATAAGAATGTTCGTGTAGAAGATAATACTCCAAAACCAAAAACAGTGAAAGTATCACAGATTAAACTAACAGGAATTTCCAATAAAATTGCAGCAGGAAAGAAGATAAAATTAACAGCAACTATTAATCCAAAAAATGCCACAAAGAAAACATTAAAGTGGACAACAAATAATAAAAAGATTGCAACTGTGGATAAAAATGGAGTTGTAACGATTAACAAAAAGGCTGGAGGAAAAACAGTTAAGATTACAGCGGAAGCAACGGACGGAAGTAAGAAGAAAGCAACATTTACGATCAAGATTATGAAAGGTGTTGTAAAGAAAGTAAAGATTTCTGGAAGCAAAACAGTAAAATCAGGAAAAACACTGAAATTAAAAGCCAAAGTGACAGCAAGTAAAGGAGCAAACAAATCCCTGAAATGGACAAGCAGCAATACAAAATACGCAACAGTTACATCTTCAGGAAAAGTAAAAGCATTGAAAGCTGGTAAGAAGAAAATCGTAAAGATTACGGCAATGGCTGTTGATGGAAGTGGCAAGAAAGCAACGTTTAAAGTTAAGATTAAATAGTAGACTTCGCGTGATATGAAAGTTTCATTTTTTAAACAGAAAGGGGAAATTCAGGTATGAAAAAGAAAATGATGGCAATGATGTTGGCACTTTTTATGATTATTAGCATGGTGCAGATCATTCCTGCCAAGGCAGCTACAGGGAATTCAATGAACAATGCAATATCAGCTTCCACAGAGCAAACGTATTCTGGAACGTTAAATTCATCAACACAAAAGAAATATTATAAATTTACATTATCATCTTCAGGAGAAGCTTCTTTAATCGCAAAAGCCACGATTTATAACATACAGTATAGAGTTTATGATTCCAATGGTAATGAATTGTGGGGTGAGTCATATTATCAAGATAATACAACAGGAATGAGTTCTATTGATGAAAAACTGAATCTTACATCTGGAACATATTATTTAGTGGTTGATGGAGAGGGGTATAAAGGAAATTATAATTTTAAAATTTCTTTTAAAAGTGCTGGGGAAACTTTCAAGGAAACAGGCAATGGAAATAATAATTCCATGTGGACAGCCAATACAATATCTTTTGGAAATACCTATAAAGGTCAGATAGCAATAAATGACGAGAAAGATTTTTATAAATTTGTAATGCCATCATCTGGAAGATTAAAACTAAATGCATACGCTAAAATTTATAGAGTCAATTATAATATCTATGACGAAAATGGAAATAGTGTATGGGATCAAGGTCTTTACAAAGACGATGTTACGGGACAGAGTGCATTAAATGAAGATATTGATCTGACAAAAGGTACTTATTATTTGGCTGTTAACGCTAGTTATGACACAACAGGAACATATTCATTTAAAACATCATTCCAAAGTGCCGGAGAAAGTTTTACAGAGAGTGGGAATGGAACGAATAATTCCTTACAGAATGCAAATAGCATATCTATTGGTTCAAAGTATACAGGTCAGATAGCAGAGAATGATGAAAAGGATATTTATAAATTAACTCTTAATACATCAAAGAAATTAACACTGAGTTATAGTTCTAGATTAGAAGATGCAGAGCTGTATATTTATGATCGTGATGGAAAAGTTGTATGGAATGAATACAGTAGTAAAGATCGAGAGAGTGGTTTAAATATAAAGAAAGAACAGATATCACTATCAGCAGGTACTTATTATTTTGTTGTAGATAAAAGATGGAGTTCTACAGGACCATATACATTTGGCTTTTATCAATACACATCAATATCATCTGCATCTATTACACTTGGTTCGCAGAGATATGTATATGATGGGTACGCAAAGAAACCAAAAGTTACAGTAAAATATAAATCTAAAGTATTAAAAAATGGAAAAGATTATACAGTTTCATATTCCAGTAACAAATATGTAGGAACTGCAAAAGTTAAGATTACAGGAAAAGGAAGTTTTAATGGAAGCAAAACACAAACATTTGTTATTGTGCCTAAAGCTACAAAGATTAAGAAATTAAAAGGTCAGAAAAATGGATTTATAATTCAGATAGTACCGCAAAAAACACAGACAACGGCGTATGAAATGCAATGTTCGACAAACAGCAAATTTAAAAAAGCTTCTCGCTATGTAATATCAAATAAATACAAAAAAGTATCTATTAAAACATTAAAAAGAAAGAAGAAATATTACGTGAGAATTAGAACTTATAAAACAAAAGGGGAATGGAATTATTTATCAAGTTGGTCGCCTGTAAAGACAGTCAAAACAAAATAAATTTATTGTTATCAAAAGAATCAGTAACAAAACAAAGAGGTATCATATATCATTTATGATACCTTTTTTAAAAATTAGCATTTACAAATATAATTAAAACTGTTAAAATATGTATAAATCTAAAAACGGATCAAAATAAATTCATTAAACATTTCACGGAGAGTTTATCCTCTCATTAAAACCATTGCAGTTAATTAATATATCATATAAAATAATAAGGAGATACTATATGGGAAAAAATAAATATTACCCTCAGGAGAGAAGAAACATGGGATTCTACTTAGACAGTGCAGCACCAAAAACTTTATACAGAAGCGAAGTTAAAAGTCCATACTTTGTAGATAAATCAATGGTATTAAAAGAGCTGTTTCAATTTATGAAAACTAGAAATAAGCATATCTGTATCACAAGGCCAAGAAGATTTGGCAAAACAGTTATGACGAATATGATTGCATCTTTTTTTACAGATGCACAAGATTCAAGTGACATCTTTGACCATTTAAAAATAGCAAAAGACGATGATTACAAAACATATCTGAATCAATATAAAGTAATTCAGATTAATTTCAGTGAAATGCCAGATGAATGTGAGGACTACAAGAAATATATAAGACGAATTAACAAGTTGTTAAAAGAAGATTTGAAAGAATTATATCCACAGTTAAAATTAGATTATGAAGATACAATAAAAGATCTTCTGCGGAAAATTTATGAGAGAACAGGAGATGAATTTATATTTGTATTTGATGAATGGGATTATATTTTCCATGAATGGTTTATGACAGATCGAGATAAGGATGAATATCTTGCATTTCTTAGTACATTATTAAAAGATCAGCCATATGTTAAAATGACTTATATGACAGGAATTCTTCCGATTGCGAAATATTCCAGCGGATCAAAATTAAATATGTTTGTAGAATATACGATGGCATCGGAAGAAAGATTTAGTGATGCTTTTGGGTTTACAGATTCAGAAGTTGATGAGCTTTTTAAAAGATATCAAAAAAATACGGAGAAGCAAAATCTGACAAGAGAAGATTTAAGAATCTGGTATGATGGTTATCATACAAAATCTGGAGAGAGAATGTATAATCCAAGATCTGTTGTTGTAGCATTGACAAATAATAATCTTGGAAACTATTGGACAAATTCAGGGCCGTATGATGAAATCTATTCATATATTGAGCATAACGTGGATGATGTCAGAGATGATATTGCATTGATGGTATCAGGAGAAGCAGTACCAGCAAGGGTAAGGGAATATGCAGCAGTATCGATGAATCTGTCTACAAGGGACGAAATTTTTTCAGCAATGGTAGTATACGGATTTCTGACGTATGAAAATGGAAAAGTCAGCATTCCAAATAAAGAACTGATGGATCGATTTGGAGAAATGCTGCAAAAAGAATCTTCTATGGGGTATGTATATCAGTTAGCAAAACATTCAAGAAAAATGTTAGAAGCTACCATCCATGGTGATACAAAAACAATGGAGAAGATTTTGGAGTATGCACATAATACAGAAGTTCCAATTTTGTCCTATAATCATGAAGTAGAGTTAGCAGCAATTGTCAATCTGGTATATCTCTCAGCAAGAGATTATTACCGAGTAGAACGAGAAGATAAAGCAGGAACAGGTTTTGTGGATTTTATTTTTTATCCATATAATAAAGAAGAGTACCCAGGAATTATCTTGGAATTAAAAATAGACAGTACGCCACAAGAAGCAATTGCCCAGATTAATGACAAAAAGTATGAATTAAGATTAAAAGGAAAATTGGGAGAAAAAGGATTAGAACAGATTGTGAAAGTAGGTATCTCTTATAATAAAAAAACTAAGAGCCATCAATGTAAAGTAGAGATATAATCCCCTCTACTTTACAAACATAGCCAAAAACTGCTTCTTAACTTCCACCGCTCTCTTCTGGCTGACAGGAATCTTATACTGTCCAGCCAACGTCACAAGATTATTTTCAAAATCCGTGATCTGATTCAGGTTGATCAGATAACTTCTATGGCAGCAGACAAAATTCTGATCCAGGCGATCAAGCAATTGCGCAAGCTTTTCAGAAGTATGATAAGTTGAAGACGTACAATAAATTGTCGTTGTACGGAGATTACGTTCTATATAGACAATATCATCAAGCAGAATATTATGCTCTCTTCGGTTCCATGAGATTGTCAGATAATTATTCTTACGCTGGTTAAGATTGAAGATCGCTTTCTCAATCGCACGAGGCAGATATTGTTTAACATCAGACTTGTGAATGAAATACACATGTTCCGTTTCATACACATCACTGCAATATTCTCGGTATTGTGTGATAAAGATAATCTGTGTTGCAGCGTGAGATTGTAAGATCTCCTTAGATAAGATAATCCCGGATTTTTCGGGAAGTTCGATGTCCATTAAGACAATGTCATAAGGGATAGAATTCTTTCCATATAATTTGGATCGTTCTTCTGGAGAAGAACAAGGATGAATCTCAGCAGAAAGCTCTTTTGTTTCTTTGATAGTTTTTTCAAGTTCGCGCAGATAAATAGGGTCATCTTCGCAGATTGCAATATGGATCATTTATGAATCTCCTTTGTACTCAATCGTTTGGCAGCTGGAACAGAAGCTGAGAAGAGAATGAATTTTCCTCATCCAGCCATTTGCAGGTTCCATGGTACTGTGAAACGATATCTTCTATAATAGTTAATCCGTGGCCATGCAGAACACGGGATTCTTTCTTTGTCGTGTGGTGTGCAAATATTTCCTTAGGATTTTTGCTGTTTTGCATATGTACGATAAACATGTTTGCCTGATAATCAGTTGCCAGCGAGATAAAAAGATCCTGTTGTGCAGGATCGCACAGACGGCAGGCTTCGATCGCATTATCTAACAAGTTTGAAAAAAGGCTTGTGATCGTAAGATCCGAAAAATAGGAATCAAAATGCTCTGGCAGGATGATGTGAAACTGACAATGAATTTTTGCTTGGTCAGCAACGATCTTTTTCTCCTGAAGTAATGTATTTAATAAAGCATTTTTGCAGAAAGAATCTGGATAATTTCTTTTCACATGAGATGTGAGAGAAGAAATCAATACAGCCATTTCTTCGTATTGCGCATTCTTTCCAAGTTCCATGGCCAAGTCCAAATGCTGGTCAATATATGCCTGTTTTTCCATGATCATGTCTTTTAAGTTTTCCAATTCATCCTGTTGTTTCTGCATTGCCTGATGTGTGATCTTTGCATTTTTAAAGTCAGCAGTTTTACGGGCATTTTTGCAAATATGGAATACAAGACCGATAAAGGAACCAAATGCTATGATCATAGCAAGTGACATATAATCATAGAAAAAAATATGATAATACTCATGAAAAAAGTGGTTCCACAATGCTGGATTGTGGCGCATGTAATTTGTCACAATCCCATGCAGAGGAATTGTAAAAATACAAATCAGAATAATATATTTTTCAATTTTATACAGATTCAGATGTTTCATAATTTTCCCCTTCAGAGACTTTCAGCTCCTGAATATAGGACAATGCCTTCTCATATTCACCCTGTTCCACAAGCAGAGAAAGGGCAAGAAGATGATTTGAGGTATCGTGGTTCCAACGATAAAGTTTCTTATATTCATCATCAAGTGTATGCAAATGATGAATCTCCTTTTCCAAGGTCAGACGTTGATGCTCTTGTTTCAAATGTTGTTCTTCTAATTCTTTCAGCAGAGATAATCCATGATTAAATAAATTCCATGAGATGATGGAAATGATCACAGATACAATGATAAACCATCCATATGAAAATGAAGGTTCAGGCATGGACATAAAAATATTTCCTGCAATAACCATAAAAAGGACAGGAAGACCAAGAAAGAAGAATAACTTTATATTGATCAGGTGTCGGTTACGCTTAACCATATTAAAAATTCGAGGTAATAATAAAATATCCAGGACCATCTGCGAGATAGAGCATAGAACAATGGAAATCGTATTTCCGCTCAGTGCTACATACAAAACAGCAAGATGAAGCTGTGGAAATATAAAATTAAAAACCATCAAGATACCAACAGCGACCGCTTCAATAAAAATCATACTGATGCAAAAAATAAAAAACAAGAATACCTGAAAGGATCGATCTTCTGTAAAAAAGAAAAAGATATGAAAGATCCATAACGGGTAAATAAAAAATGCTGTAAGTGTAGCGGATGTTGATGTCGGAACAAAGATCATCCACGACAGTAAGACAGCATAAGAAATCCATAATCTCCGATAAAATGAAGGAGAGAAAGTTCTATGTGAAAATCGTTCTAATAATATATGAAATGGAAAAATAATATTAAATATGGTTACCATGTAATAAAACAGACCTGAAATCATAGAACACATTCCCCTCCTTTCAACGATCATATGTGTTTTCGCAGATAATATTATTATACAACGAATAGAAACTTGTGAAGAAAACGAATATTACATATAAATCGTTTTTTATGTATGTTTCAACATGATTAATGACACAAAACAGTCTCCATCATCACTCCACTGGCAAGTTCCATCATAGTCTCTGGCAATACTTTCTATGATAGAAAGACCATGCCCATGCAAAGACGAAGAATCATCCTTGGTTGTTTTATTTAAGAAAAGATCTTTGGGATCTTTTGAGTTTTTCATGCGGATCATAAACATATTTGCTTTAAAGTCTGTTGACAATTTGATAAAAAGAGAATCATTTTGTGGATAAAGATCATGACAGTTTTTACAGCTTTCTAAAGCATTATCAAGCAGATTTGAAAAAATGCTGGTGATCGTGAAATCTGAAAAAGTCTGATCAAAATGATCTGGAAGAAGAATCCGAAATTCGCATTTTACATTTAACTGGTCAGCAATTGCCTTTTTCTCTTGAAGCAAAGTGTTCAACAAAGCATTCTTACAATAAGTATCGGGATAATTTCTCTTCACATGAGAAGAAAGGGAAGAGATCAAAGTTGTCATATCATCATAATTCCCGGATTCACATAAATCGATTGCAAGATCGATATGAGAATGAATATAACTCTGCTTTTCAAGAATCTGTGTCCGCAGAGTCTCAATTTCTTTTTCCTGTTTCAAGATTGTCTGCTGTGTTGAATCAAGCATATTCAGCTCAATCTGTTTTTTGGCATTATTGCACGTAGTGATAATGATACTGATAAAAGAAAGAAGGCACAGTACCATAAGAAGATTAAAGAAAAAAGATAAATAGGGCTGAACAGTTTCCATAGGAAAATGTTTCTGGAATGCCGGGGTTGTGAGCAGACAATGATAAAGCACAGCAGTAAAAGGAATGAGGAATATATAAATAAAGGTTAAAATGGATTGTATTTTATGAGATTTCATTTGATTCATTACAGCTCGTCTCCTTTCTCCTGCATTTGTTTCATATAAGAAAGCGCCTGATCGTATTTCTCCTGCTCCGCTAATAGAGAAAGAGCCAGGAGATGATTTGCCATATCGTGATTCCATACATAAAGTTTTTTATATTCATTATCAAGAGAATGCAGATGTTCGATTTCCTGCTGAACCATATCAAGGTGATGCTGCTGACGGACATTTTCCTCTTCGGAATGTACAAGGAGTGTTATACCGTGTTTAAACAAACGCCAGATTCCGTAAGAACATACCAGTGATGGAATCAGATATACGAAAACGGAATGTAAGGTGTTTGGAATGACCATCAGAATATTATCAAGAATGATCGGCAGTAATATTGGAAGTAATAAACCGATCAGAAGTGATATTTGCATTAAATAAGCATGATGCTTTATAAAATGAACAATATATGAAAAAATGATCATATAAGTGATGATCTCAAAAATGCAAAGCAATGATATAGAAAGCGGATTGCCGTCAAGTCCGGTAAAAACGCTGACAATATGAAGTTTCGGGAATAATAGTCCGATCAGGGATAAAATAGTGGCAGAGATACCTTCAATCAGTAAAATGGAATTAAAAAACAGACAGAATAAAATAAACTTGAAAGATTTTGTACCACCAAGAAAAAAGAAAAAACTAAACGCAGTAAACGGATAGATCAGCAGCATGCTGTATTTACTTGCGTCGGATGGAGGGACGAATAACATCCATGAAAAAATAAACAGGTATAAAACCGATGTGATATGAACACTCCGCAGTGTCCGCTTCTCACTTGGAAATGCCCGGAAAAGCATATTCAGCGGTCCGATCGTGAAGAATATATTCAACATGTAGTAAGAAAAACTTGCGATCATAAAAAATCCCCCTCTCAGATCAAGTCAGATTATCCAGTAATTGATACATTTATTATACAATATATCAATGTATACAAAAAGATAAAAGATATAAATTTGAGAGGGAGATATATAATTCAACCGATTAAATTAAATGATAATGTTCAAATGCATGATAAAGCCCGTCATCATTTACGGAATCTGTAACATATTCGGCAATCTCTTTTAATTCATCACAGGCATTTCCCATAGCAATGCCATGGCCGGCAGCCTTGAACATAGAGATATCGTTATTGCTGTCTCCAAATGCATAGCAGTCATCTGTAGAGATATTGAGATGATCAGCGACATATTTAAGACCAGTTCCCTTATCATGACCTTTTAATAAAATCTCATACTGGGTATCGTCAATTCGAATATAATCCATTGTATCAGAAATGCTGTCAAGAGCAGCGACAAAACCAGAAGCATTGCTTCCAGGACCTGTAAATACGATGGCTTTGTCAGGATCTTCAACATGATCCCATGTAAATTCATGTGCCATATAAGGTGCAAGTTCAAAAGCAGTGATCATAAATCCATAATGTGGATGAAAGTCGACATTATGATCGCGGAAATAAGAATATTTTTCCCCTTCGAATGTTCCGTAGATATTATTTTCTTCACAAATCCGTTTGATCTGTTCAACCACTGTTTCAGGAACTGTTTTGTGATAGATCGTTTCACCATCAAGAAGGATGTGAACTCCGTTAGAACAAAGATAACCATCGCAGCCAATATCAAGAATCTCTTTTTCAAAATAAACAAGAGGCCGTCCAGTGTTGATCAGGACTTTATGCCCATTTTTCTGTGCTGCATGGATCGCTTTGATTGCAGATTCTGGAACCAGACGCTGTTCTTTACTATATAAAGTCGCATCGACATCCAGAAAGATTAGTTTGTTATTTTCACTCATATTATCATTCCCCATCTAAATATTTATAAAAATTAAGAGCCGGATATAAATGAAGATTGATTGTCCGGCTCTTGGCTGTAAGGATACAGCTGATTATTCTTCAACAGTAACTGTCTTCATAACCTGTGGCTCTAATGGTTTGTCAGAATAGTCTGTTGCAACTTCAGCAATCTTGTTTACAACATCCATTCCTTCAATGATCTTACCAAATGCAGCATACTGTCCATCTAAATGTGGAGCAGCTTTGTGCATGATAAAGAACTGTGATCCAGCAGAGTCAGGCATCATGGAACGTGCCATGGAAAGAACACCTGGTGTATGTTTTAAATTGTTGATCACACCATTCTGGCTGAATTCTCCTTTGATCGTATGTCCAGGACCACCTGTTCCTGTTCCTAATGGGCATCCACCCTGAATCATAAATCCGCTGATGACACGATGGAAAGTTAAACCATCATAGAAACCATCTTTTACGAGATTTACGAAGTTTTCAACAGTGATCGGAGCAATGTCCGGATATAATTCTGCTTTCATTACATCACCATTTTCCATAGTGATCGTTACAATTGGATTTGCCATAATACAAAATTCCTTTCTATATTATTTAATACTTAGATCAGATTATGTCTGACTATGGTTTGATTATAATGGATAACATAAGAAAAGTACAGACGGACAACGTGAGAGATTGCAGATATTTTAGCGCAATGAAATGCAAAATCATCACAAAAGTTACAAAAAAGTTAAGATTATGAACAAAAATTAATAAAAACCCTTTTTTTTCTGCAAAATACGAGTATAATAACATACAAAATACAAAAGTTTTATACTTGGGAGGAAATTATGGATTTATATTTAGATTTTGATAATCATTCCAGACGGCGCAGAAGAGGACGTCGTGGATATGGAAGAAATCGTTCCAGAAAACCATGGATCATAGGGAGCATCATTGTATTGGTTCTGATCGCTGGCGCGTTTTTTGGTGGAAGAAAATATATGGCATATCGAAAAGCACAGCAGGAAAAAGCAAGAAGACTTGCAGAAGCACGAAAGATCGTGACAGTTATGATACCAGAAGGTTATTCCATTGATATGATGGCGAAACGTCTGGAAGATCAGGGAGTGTTTAAGGCAGATGAATTTATTGCAGCAGTCAAAGACACAAAGCAGTATAACAACAAATTTATCAAGGACATTCCATCAAAGAAGGGAACAAAGTACAAATTAGAAGGATACCTTTATCCAGACACTTATAAGATTTATAAAAGTCCAAAACCAAAAGATCTGATCCAGAAAATGCTTGATAATTTTGATAAAAAATATCAGTCAGTAGCAAAAGATTATAAGGGAAAACATTCTATGGCAGAGATCATGACAATCGCATCTATGATCGAGAGGGAAGCAAAAGTAGAATCTGAACGCCCTGTGATCGCAGGAGTGATCGAGAATCGTCTTGCAAAGAAGATGAAACTTCAGATCGATCCAACGGTATTATATACAACGACCAATGGATTATATAATGCGAAGAAAGTATATTATAAAGATCTTAAAGTAAAAACAGTTTATAATACTTATGTGATCAAAGGATTACCTGTGGGTCCGATCTGCAATCCAGCAGATACTGCGATCAAGGCAGCGATGAATCCAAAGAAACATAAATATCTGTATTATCGTACAGATGGAAGCAAAAAAGGAACCCATGTTTTCACAAAAACATTTGAGGAACATAAGAAGGCAAAAAGCACAAGTACGAAGAATGAAAATAGTACAAATAGCACAAATACAACGAATAAGAAATCTTGAGTATTTTACTAAGGATTCAAAAACTTTGTTATTTTTGTGACGTACAAAAAAAAATACCTAAAAATACACAAAAATCTCTTTAAAAAGTTGTGCAAATAATGTAGAATAAAGCTGTATACAACAGAAGCGTGTATACAGCTTTGTTTATGTTTTAAGCAACTTGTGAAAGTTGTAGTGATATTTTCTGCGCTCATATGCTAGGTGGACGCAGAGATTAACAATGTGTGGATATATCCGCACGAGATTTTTTAGGAGGAAGAGAACATGGCAAGAAAAATGAAAACCATGGATGGTAACACAGCCGCTGCACACGTATCATATGCGTTTACAGAAACAGCAGCAATTTATCCTATTACACCATCCTCACCAATGGCAGAATCAACAGACCAGTGGGCAACACAGGGAAAGAAAAATATTTTCGGACATCCTGTAAAATTAGTTGAAATGCAGTCTGAAGGAGGAGCAGCCGGTACAGTACACGGTGCTTTAGCAGCTGGTGCATTAACAACAACTTATACAGCATCTCAGGGTCTGTTATTAATGATTCCTAACATGTACAAGATCGCTGGTGAACAGATGCCTTGCGTATTTGATGTATCTGCTCGTGCACTTGCATCTCACGCACTGAACATCTTCGGTGACCATTCTGATGTTTACGCTTGTCGTCAGACAGGTTTCGCAATGCTTTGCAGCTCTAGTGTTCAGGAAGTTATGGACTTAGGAGCAGTAGCTCATTTAGCAACAATCAAAGGACGTGTTCCTGTATTACATTTCTTCGATGGATTCAGAACATCTCATGAAATTCAGAAAATCGAAATGTGGGATTATGATGATCTTGCAGAAATGGTTGACTATGATGCAATCGACAAATTCAGAGCTGAGTGCTTAAACCCAGAACATCCAGTTCTTCGTGGATCTGCTCAGAACCCTGATATCTTCTTCCAGGCAAGAGAAGCAAGTAACGCAACTTACAATGCTTTCCCAGCTATCGTTGAAGAATATATGGATAAAGTTAACGCTAAGATCGGAACAGACTATAAATTATTCAACTACTATGGTGCTGAAGACGCTGAAAGCGTTATCATCGCTATGGGATCTGTTTGTGAAACAATCGATGAAACAATCGATTACTTAATGAAACAGGGTAAAAAAGTCGGTGTTGTTAAAGTTCGTCTTTACAGACCATTCGTTGCTGAGAAATTAGTTGAAGCAATCCCTGATACAGCAAAAGTTATCAACGTATTAGACAGATCTAAAGAGCCTGGAGCAAGAGAACCATTATACCTTGATGTTGTTAACGCATTAAGAGGAACAAAATTCGAAAGCTGCACAATCAATGGTGGACGTTATGGATTAGGTTCTAAAGATACTACACCAGCTGATATCATCGCTACATTCGAAAACGTTGACAAAAACGAATTTACATTATCTATCGTGGATGATGTTACAAACTTATCTCTTGAAAGAGGAGAAGCACCTGTTACAGCTCCAGACAGCATCGTAGCATGTAAATTCTGGGGACTTGGAGCAGACGGTACTGTTGGTGCTAACAAGAACTCTATCAAGATCATTGGTGACCATACAGACAAATATGCTCAGGCATACTTTGATTATGACTCTAAGAAATCCGGTGGTGTTACAATGTCCCACTTACGTTTCGGAGATGACCCAATCAAATCAACATACCTGATCAACAAAGCTGACTTTGTTGCTTGCCATTGTGCACCATATTTAACAAAATACAACATGGTTCAGGACTTAAAAGACGGTGGAACATTCCTGTTAAACTGCAGCTGGGCTCCAGAAGAAGTTGGAGAACATCTTCCAGGACAGGTAAAAGCTTACTTAGCTAAACACAACATTAAGTTCTATATCATTGACGGTATCAAGATCGGTAAAGAAATCGGACTTGGTGGACGTATCAATACTGTATTACAGTCTGCATTCTTCAAATTATCAGGAATCATCCCTGAAGAAGATGCAATCAAATATATGAAAGACGCTGCAACAGCTTCTTACAGCAAGAAGGGTGAAGCTATCGTTAAGATGAACCACGATGCTATCGATGCTGGTGCAAAAGCTATCGTTGAAGTACCAGTTCCAGCTGAATGGGCTGACGCTGAAACAGAAAGCTTATTTGTTGAAGCTAAGGGAGATAACAAACCTCTTGTTGATTACATCAACAACGTACAGAACTACGTTAATGGACAGGAAGGTAACGCTCTTAAAGTTAGCGATTTAGTACCTTACGTAGATGGACATATGCCTTTAGGTGCATCTGCATTCGAAAAACGTGGAGTAGCAGTAGACGTTCCTTCTTGGAATCCAGATAACTGTATCCAGTGTAACTTCTGTGCTTATGTATGTCCTCATGCAACAATCCGTCCAGTAGCTATGACAGAAGAAGAAGCAGCAGCAGCTCCAGCAGCTACTAAGACAGCTGATATGACTGGAATGCCAGGATACAAATTCGCTATGACAGTTACAGTTCTTGACTGTTTAGGATGCGGATCTTGTGTAAACATCTGTCCAGGTAAGAAGGGTGAAAAAGCTCTTACAATGGCTGGATTAGATTCTCAGAGAGATCAGCAGGAAGTTTATGACTATGGTCAGAAATTACCAGCTAAAGAAGAAGTACTTGCTAAGTTCAAAGCTGATTCAGTTAAAGGAAGCCAGTTCAGACAGCCAATGCTTGAGTTCTCAGGAGCATGTGCTGGTTGTGGTGAAACACCTTACGCTAAACTGATCACTCAGTTATTCGGTGAAAGAATGTACATCGCAAATGCAACAGGATGTTCTTCTATCTGGGGTGGATCTGCACCTGCTACACCATACACAACAAACGCTAAAGGACAGGGACCAGCTTGGGCTAACTCATTGTTCGAAGATAACGCAGAGTTTGGTTTAGGTATGTTCACAGGACAGAACACATTAAGAGAACAGACAAAAGAAAAAGTTGTTGCATTAGCTGAATCTACAGATAACGCAGATGTGAAAGCAGCAGCAGCAGAATACTTAGACACATATGCAGACGGAAGCAAGAACGGAGCAGCTACAGATAAATTAGTAGCAGCATTAGAAGCTTGTGGATGTGACGCTGCCAAAGAAATCCTTGCTAAGAAAGAATTCTTATCTAAGAAATCTCAGTGGATCTTCGGTGGTGACGGATGGGCATACGACATCGGATTCGGTGGTGTTGACCATGTATTAGCATCTGGAGAAGACGTAAACGTATTTGTATTCGATACAGAAGTTTACTCTAACACAGGTGGACAGGCATCTAAATCTACTAACTTAGGTGCAATCGCTCAGTTCCAGGCAGCTGGTAAAGGAACTAAGAAGAAAGACCTTGCAGCAATCGCAATGAGCTACGGATATGTATATGTAGCACAGATCGCTATGGGTGCTGATTACAACCAGACAGTTAAAGCAATCGCTGAAGCTGAAGCTTATCCAGGACCATCATTAGTAATCGGATACGCTCCATGTATCAACCATGGTATCAAGGGTGGAATGAAGATTGCTCAGACAGAAGAAAAGAAAGCTGTTACTTCTGGATACTGGAATCTGTTCAGATTCAACCCAACATTAGCTGCTGAAGGAAAGAATCCATTCCACTTAGATTCTAAAGCTCCTACAACAGAATACGAAGACTTCATCATGGGAGAAGTTCGTTACAATGCATTATCTCGTCAGAACCCTGATAGAGCTAAAGCACTGTTCGCAGAAGCTAAAGCAAACGCAGAAGCTAAATACAACAGATTAAAAGAAATGTCTGATAAATAGGCATTGAACACTTAGAGAGAGCAAGCCAAAGGCGCAGCTCGAACTTAGTGAGAAAGCCCATCCCGAACCTTAGTGAATCCGAGCCGCAGGCGAAAGATGAACTTAGTTGAGTGGATGATACCTTGTTTAATCTAATAAATCAAAATCCCCTTTGTGAGCAATCACAGAGGGGATTTTTTATGCATAAAAATAAGAGTCAGACTTCTTCTAAGTTTGACTCTATATTCATATCCATCTCTATATTCATATCCATCTCTATCTTCATAGGCAGAGTACCACGTCCATAGGAGCTGCTGTACCGCATGGGCGTGGGTGAATGCCCATAACTTACCGTTTGCCTTGATTTTGAATATACTGTTTTACTACTTTCAGACTGTTTTCGCTAACGGTCGTGATAAAATAACTGTCTGACCAGAAATAAGGTTTCCAATAATACTTCTTTAAAAGTGTTTCGCCATAAAGTTTTCTTGCCCGTCGTGCCGTCTGCGTCTTTAAAACATTTGCCAATTCTGCAGGAGAGGTTATCGCATCCACTTCCATGAGGATATGGATATGATCCGGCTCGCCATTAATCTCCAGGATACGGAATCCGCGCTGTTCGGCAATGTAGTGGACACGTTCATAAACAGTATCCTTCACGTCCCCGGTAAGTACCGGATGCCTGTATTTTGTGACAAGCACAATATGATACTGTAACAAAAAGCAACTGTGTCTGTGCACATAATAATCTGTATTTTCTTTCTTCCTCATAACGGTCCTCCTTTACTCCAGAACATATGTTTGGTATAATTATATTATAAAATACAATGCATTGCAATGCATTAGAAAGGAGACAGCCAATGGCTTATTCTGTAGCACAACGTGTCATTTCAAAAAAAGACAGCATTTACGATTATTGTGATGATCTCAGCAGAAAATCAAAGCTGCTGTATAACGCTTCCCTCTTTCGCATCCGGAATATTTTTACCGGATATGAAAAAGAACATCGGACAGACAATGAAGAAGATGTCTTTTGTGAGGTTCATGCATTACAAGATGTTTATCCTCAGATCCATGTCCGAAAAATGATCTCTTACAACCATCTGGAGAAGCTGATGCGTGTGACAGAGAATCCTGATTTCTTTGCCGGACTCCCTATGCAGACAGCCCAGGCGATCGTGAAACAGGCAGTCACAGATTTCAACAACTGGCTGAAATCATTGAAGGCTTATGCGAAACATCCAGAGGATTTTCTTGGCAGACCTAAGATGCCACATTACAAAAAGGACAGCCTTACTACTGTCACGGTCACAAACCAGGATGCTGTTTTATATCCAGAAGAGTCCGGGGTCTCCTTAAAACTACCGCTCATCAAGGAGCGTATTCTGTTATCTAACATTTCCGGCAGGCCTACGCTGAAGGAGATTAAGATCAAACCGTATTATGGGCGCTTCCTTCTTTGTCTGACTATGGAAGAACCAGACATAACAGAAACACCTTCGATGCCCCATGTCTGCGCCATTGATTTTGGTACGGATAACTTCGCAGCCATCGTATGTGATGATCATTCATCAGCTATTTACAAAGGCGGAGCTGTCTTATCCAATACCCAATGGTTTCATAAACAGCGGGCAAAGTACATTTCCATCATTACAAAAGGTCATAGTCAGATGAATGCAACTTCTGCAAGATTGAAAGATCTTTCTTTTCATCATGCGAATTTTACCAAAGACCAGTGCCATAAGATCAGCCGAAACATTATCGACTTCTGCCTGGAGCATCAGGCTGGGACTTTAATCCTTGGAGTAAATCCACTTTGGAAGCAGCGCACCAACATGGGTACTGCAAGCAATCAGAAGTTTGTAGCTATGCCGATCAGCATCCTGCGTACCATGATCTCCTATAAGGCATTGAACGCAGGTATCCGCATCATCGAGCAGGAAGAAAGCTATACATCAAAAGCGGATATCACCATGAATGATTATCTTCCTACTTACGGAAAAGACGACAATAACGCAACTTTTTCCGGTGCACGTATTACACGTGGGCTTTATCGTTGTGCGGATGGGACGCTCTTGAATGCAGACTGCAATGCAGCCGCAAACATTATGAGGAAAGCAATCCCTGATATCTGGAAGGATACCAGTGATTATACATTCCTTTCATCCCCAAAAGTGTATGGATTCCACGAACTGAACCCTAAAAGTATTCCTGTCAAAAGGATAGTGGCATAAATGAATATGCCTTAATTGGTACGGACAGCCAGATTTTTGGTCAGAAATGGGTAACTGTCACGACTGTTAGAAACTACTTCCATAGGAGCCATTGCACCGCATGGGAGGGGTAATTCATGAGCAACGTCGAAACGTCTTATCTGTAATAATTCTTGCAAAGATCAATCCAAGCGGCAAAGCCATAATAATAAGTAAAGCTTCTGTAAACCAAAAAGCACCGGTATTAATCGAAGTAATACCAATATTATAAATTGCCCGATATAAATACAATCCAGGAACCATAATAACGATGGAAGGCACAGTCAAAGAAATTCGAGGATAACCAATCGAAGTCTTGATCATAGATGCCAGAAGCCCAGCAAGCAAAGCACCAAGAAATGCAGCGGCAGACGGTGGAAATGAGGCAAGATCAACAAGTTCCAGCCGAGTTGTATTTGCAATCGCTCCTATAATTCCTGCAGTAGCAGCGAGCCGCAAAGGGCTGTTAAACATCATAGAGAAACCTAAAACTCCAAAAAAGCTTGCAATCAGCCGAAGAACCAGATATTCTGATTTACTTAAATTCAATGGAAGAAAATCCATCGGTTTCAAATGAAGAACCAAAGCAAGCATCCACGCAGCCAGAGTTGCAACGGCAATGATAATGACTGCATAAGTCAGACGCTCCAGACCAGAACGCATATCCAGTTTCGCAAGGTCAATTCCGCTTGTGATAAATGGAAATCCTGGAATGATAAATAACATAGAGCAGATATATCCAGCTTGATGATGTATTGAAATATCAAAACAGGATCGCAATGTCATGAATGCAATTGTGTATACAATACATGCCAAAGCAACACTAGCAGCGGTACATAAAAATAAAGTCAGATGATGCTGATTCATTTTTGCTCGTAGATAATTTCCAGCACCAGCACCTAAGAATGCACATAACATTTCAACAGGGCCGCCGCCCAATAAAAAAGTAAATGCACAGCAGGCAACTGCGGCAGCCAGACCAAGAAATGGTGGAGAATAAAAACCATGAATTTCATGAATCCGATCAAGAAGAGTATGAAGCTCATCTCCAGACATCTTCTTACAGTTTTCTGCAAATTTATTTACGAACTCTTCCATGCGGTAAAGTTTTGATGTATTGACACCTGTATTAAACAGACATAATGATTCGGTATAGCAGTTACCACCATCAATACATGTGTATTCAATCGACAATAACCCGATATCTGCGGTACAAGTGATCCCTAGTTCTCTGGCAAGTGTGTTCATGGAACTTCGCACTCTCCAGGCTCCGGTTCCACAAGACAGAAGCATGATTCCGGTACGGCCGATGATCGAGGCTTTCTCACTTAATGAAGCTTCTGTGATCGGATGACCAATACTTTTCCTTGTATAATCATGCCAAGGAATTCGCATATGATTGTGAAATTCTTCTTTCATATATATTACACCTCCGAATCCATAAGGATTTCTAATAATTTCTTTCCAGCGGTTCCGACAGGTCTGGTGGAATCAGTAAGGAGACAGATATCTCGTGGATTAGCATGTTCCTTCACAGGAATTTCTATGACTTCTCCACGCTTGATAGAATCCTTAGCGAGAGCTTCTGGACAGAAACCAATTCCAAGATCATGTTGTACCAGAGATAAGATCTGGTTTGTTGTAGCAGTTTCCATATCAGGAGAAAATACCAATTGATTCTGATAAAAATATTTCTCATAAAAACTTCTGGTTGCCGTTCCTTCACTTAATGAAATAAATGGAAAATCCTGCAGATCACGAAGTCTTTTTTGAGAAAAACCAATATCCTTATAAGAAGGACCACCGATCAAAATATCACGGAAAGAGCAGAGCTGTTGAGCTTGTATTGGACGCTCGCAATAAAGTGGCGTTGTCACAATGCTGAAATCAACAAAACCTTTTCTCAACGCTTTGATTGCCTGTGGTGTGGAGTGGTTGGAAATTTTTAATTTGATATGTGGATAAAGTTTGTGAAACTTCTCTAATTTCGGTAGCAAAAATAAGTGAAGTGCCGTTTCACTGACTCCGATCGTAACAGTTCCAGATTTTAGATTTTTTGACCGGTTTAGTTCGTCATTTCCAGAGGAAATCTGTTGGATTGCAATAGCTACGTGAGCATAAAGCTGTTCACCTTCTGGCGTCAATTTGATTCCACGATGTGAGCGGATAAATAATGTGCAGTCCAATTCGCTTTCCATAATATTCATGCAGCGAGTGATATTCGGCTGATTGTTATGTAAGATTTTCGCAGCTTTTGAAAAACTTTTGTATTTTGCAACATAATAAAAGATGCGATAATAATCAAAAGGCATGATTCTGACCTCCTAGTTATATAAAATTTATATGTTTATGATATGATATATATATTTTACATATCTTTCTTACTAAAGTATAATACAGTTGATAAAAAAGTCAAGAAAGGGATGATCAGTGTGGAAACAATTTTTCCAAGAGAAGAAAACGCAGAGCATATATTTGAAAAGATTTTGGAAAATGAAGATGCCTGTGAACGATTGAGGGAGTTATTTTATGAAGAGTTTGCCAACAGCGGAGATCGTGATCTTTCGGAAAAGCAGTTTGTAAAGGCACTATTTGATGCATATCAAAACAGAGATCTTTCCGCTTTCTTGATGGGAATCTGTGGAAACAGCATGTTTGATCTGTTAAGAAATGCGTTTTTGATACCACTTCGGTTCAATGATAAAGGAGTAACTAATCCTGTACGGTTGACAGATGATCAGGGAGAGCTGATCAAAACAGTATCTGTTAAAAAGCAGATTTCACCAAAACAATACAAGATGTTTCAACAGATTTTAAATCAGGCGGATGACATACCAGATTATGAAATCTGTCTTGCTTATGGATTTCGTGAAAAACACGACTACCATAACAAAAATGAAATTAACACGATGAAGATAGGAGAACATATCGGGATCCTCTTATTATTTAAACTTCCAAAACGAGTGAAGGAGAGGATAAGAGACAATGAAGTCTACAGCATTGTGTGGGATTTTATGATGAAACTGGAAGAACAATTACCAAGAGCGTTTATGTATTATGGGGTAATGGATGAAAACAAATTTGAACAACCAAGCAGCGAAATTGGTATTTTCCTTCCGTTCCGTCACTTTGAACACCAATTACAAAAAAACATCGAACAGGCCAATGGTATTGGACTGGGATGCAGAGAACGAATCCTCACAGTGATTCAATAGAAAGTAACTATTTCATTCATAGGTTACCAAATAGTAGTCATAAAAGACATCGTACGAAGAAATTTGTATGGTGTCTTTTATGTTATTTATCAGCAGGGTATCATGTTTCTTCTATATAAAATAGGAACAAAAAAGTAAAATAGGAATGAATAAAAAATAGAAAGAAAACATATTGACATTTAAAAAAAAGTGACATACAATATTATTGTATTAAGGAAGTAATACAATAATACAATAAGAAGGAAGGAGTAGTATGGGTTGGAAGATAGATGATGGACGGCCTATCTGGACACAGCTTAAGGAACAGATGATCAAGAGAATCGTATCAGGAATGTACCCAAGCGGAGAGAAGCTTCCAAGCGTGAGGGATCTTGCAGGAGAAGCAGGGGTGAATCCGAATACGATGCAGCGGGCATTATCTGCCCTTGATCAGGATGGTTTAACGGTCACCAACCGAACAAGCGGACGCTGTGTCACAGAAGATGTGGCGAAGATAGAAGAATGTCGAAAGGACATTGCACACAAGATCGTAAGGCAATATATGAAGGATTTAGAGGAACTTGGATACAATAAGGAAGATGCAGTTGCATTGATCAGAAAGGAAGAGGAAGTATGAAGGATTTGAATTTAATAGAATTAACGGATTTAGAGAAAAAGTACGGAAAGAAAGAAGCTCTGAATGGAGTGAATTTAACAATCGGGAGAGGAAAGATCATTGGACTTTTAGGCCCAAATGGTTCAGGAAAGACAACACTGATCAAGTTATTGAATGGCCTGCTGCAGCCAACATCAGGTGAGATCAAAGTAAACGGCAAAGCACCTGGTGTAGACAGCAAGAAGATCATCAGTTATCTGCCAGACAAGATGTATTTTGCAGACTGGATGAAGATTTCAGATCTGATGGATTTTTTCGAAGATTTTTACGAAGACTTCAATCGCAAGAAAGCAGAAGCTATGTGTGAGACATTAAAGATCAACACAGAAGCCAAGATCAAAAGTTTATCCAAAGGAAATAAGGAAAAGGTTCAGTTAGTCTTAGTGATGTGCAGAAAAGCACAACTATATCTCTTAGATGAACCAATCGCAGGAGTTGATCCGGCAGCCAGAGATTTTATCTTAGATACAATCTTAAACAATTACAATGAGGAAGGAACCGTGATCATCTCCACACATCTGATCGCAGACATTGAGAAGATCATGGATGAGGTTATTTTTATCAAAGAAGGAAGCATTGTTACATACAAAGCAGCCGATGATTTAAGAGAAGAAAGCGGCAAATCAATTGATGCATTGTTCCGTGAGACATTTCACACGGATGTATACAGAGGAGGGGATGAAGCATGTTAGGAAAACTGATTAAATATGATCTGAAAGCATTAGTAAAAATTTTAGGACCATTATGGGGTGTACTTTTAGTGATGGGACTGATCTTTGGAATGGGGATGTCAGATTTATCACCAATTGGAAATGGAATGATGGTATTCAGTCTTGTCGTGATCTTTGCAGTGATCGTTGGAATCTTTGTGATAAGTGTTATTATTATCATCCAGCGCTTTTGGAAAGGACTGCTGAAAGAAGAAGGATACTTAATGTTCACACTTCCAGTAACAACAAGAAGTCTGATTTTAGCCAAAGCCATCAGTGCAATGCTGGTTAGTCTGGGAACTGTACTTGTGATCACATTACTAGGAGTTGAGATCATTGGATTAAGTCCTGTAAAACTTACAGACAGTGTGACCTACTTTGGAAACTGGATCATTCGAATCAATGCGGTGGAAAAGATTGGATATGGAGTCATTGTGGCAATCGCAGGTCTGCTAAGCAGTATCTATCATGTATACGCAGCAATGGCCATCGGACAATTAAGTAACAATAACCGATTCCTGTTTTCATTTGTAGCATATGGAGTATTATCTATTATTATAACTGTAATAGGAATCCCTACATTATCAACATTAAACACGATGGGAAACAGCCTGAATGATGTATTCGGATTTTACGGAAACTGGTGGGTTTATCTCTTAGAAAATATTGTATTAATTGTAGTTTATCATATAATTACGGAAGTAATATTAACAAAGAAACTGAATCTGGAGTAGGAAAAATTGAAAACAATAAGGAGAGGAGGAAAAAGTATGTTAAGGAAATTAGTCAAATATGATCTAAAAGTATTAAGTAAGATCATGATTCCACTCTGGGGAGTTATGATCGTCTTCGGACTGATTCGTGGAATGCAGGAGCAAGTGAATAATATGGATTATATAGATGTTAATATACTGATTCAATAAAAAATACTAAAATAATATATTCACGAAATAGCTGATATATAGTATAATTTTACTATATATCAGCTATTTCATTTACATAGAAAGGACGACAAGATGAATAAGATAAAACTAACAGATAACCTTTCACTATCCCAGATTATCAGAGGCTTCTGGCGCCTTGACAGTTGGAATATGTCTACGGAAGAATTGATCAATAACATGAGAGCATGTATTGACATGGGAGTAACATCATTTGATACGGCAGAGATCTATGCAGGTACATTATGCGAATCATTGATGGGAGAAGCATTTGCAAAAGATACCACATTAAGAGGAAAGGTCGAATTGATCTCTAAAACAGGAATCTTCAAAGAAGAGATCAATGGAAGATCATTTGGATATTACAACACAACTTACGACATGATCAAACAATCCTGCAAAGAAAGTCTCCAAAGACTTCACACAGATCATCTGGATCTTTATTTGATCCATAGAGAAGATCCACTTCTAGATCCATGGGAAGCAGGAAGAGCATTGCTTGATCTGAAGAAAGAAGGACTGGTAAAAGAAATTGGAGTATCAAACTTTGATCCATTCAAATTTGACGGATTAAATAAAGCTGTTGATGGAGCACTCGTGACAAATCAGATCGAATGGAATCCAGTATGTTTTGAACATTTTAATTCAGGAATGATGGACTATCTGACAGCCAATAAGATTCATCCAATGATCTGGTCACCGCTTGCAGGAGGAAGATTATTTAAAGAAGATGATCCATTATGCAAAAAGGCAATGGATAAGATCACAGAGATCGCCAAAAGACATAATTGTGAACCAGACACGATTGTCTATGCATGGATCATGTATCACCCAGTACAGGCAATGCCGATCGTAGGAAGCCAGAAGATTGAAAGAATCGAATCTGCGGTAAAAGCCTTGGATATAAAATTAGAGCATTATGAATGGTACGAAATCTATGCTGCAAGTGGACAACAGCAGATACGATGATCGTATTTAAAAATCATTAAGGAGGAAAAGTATAAAGATATGAAAAAACGAAGAAGTATGCAAAAAAGAATCTTATCATGTCTATTATCCATAGCCATGGCAACAAGCGTATTTTCAGCTTTGCCGAGCAACATCAAAGATATCAAAGCCGAAACGGCCACAACGAAATCCACAGATACAACATACGGAAGCACAACAGACCCAAGCGGTGCTTCCGATATCAAAGAGTGGAGAGATAAGACAAATGAGGACGACGTATGGGCAGGCTGGTATCATTTCAAAGGAGAAGATACCAACTGGCATGGGATTGAGTTCTACCCAGACAAGAAAAGAACAATGGGTGATTATGAATGGGGTCAGACCCTTATGACTTTTGAATTATGGAAAAAATCAGGAAATTCCTACGAAAAAATAAAAGAGATGGATCTCACGGCAGCATCTGAGGAATTCAATTTTCATATGGACAAAGACACGGATTATTATATTTATTTGGGTGGTGTAAAAGGCTGCTGTGGGGATCTTGGAATCAATATTCAGTACAATATATATAGTATATCGAAAGGAACAGAGATTCCAACAGAGGCACAGGAACTTAGCACTTCAGGCAGCCAAAAAATAAATGTAACATCTTCCGATGATATTCATTGGCTGAAATTTACGGCACCAGAAGAAGGACGTTATAAAATTACCTATAAAGATGCAAAAAATACAGCACGACTTGATTTATTAAAAGTTTATAATAATCGCTTAGAATATATGTCAGGACGTGAAGTAGTGCGTGATGGGGTTTCTTATTATGATTTAGACAAGGGAGATGCAGCCTATATTGCATGTACAAGTTTTGAAGGAGCAACGTCATATAATGTTGCGATAAAGAAGATTACTCAGACAGATACCTATCTGAATAAGGAACATACATTTGCTGTGCGTAAGAGCACAAAGGCTTCAACGATTGCGAAGGCACAGGCTTCGACGAGTATTGAATATCTGGATAAGTTTTATGCATCGAATAAATCATTTTCAACAAGAATCGATCACGTAGATGAAAATGATATTGCAGCATTTAAAAAGATGGCGGGCATTATTACAAAAGGATGCACAACGGACAAACAAAAGGTAGAGGCCATTGTAAAATGGGTAAAAAATAATATTACTTACGATACCAATACAAGTTCTTATTCTACAGCAGTCTTTAAGAATCGAAGAGGAGACTGTCAGGGAATGTCTTCGTTGATCGCAGATTTTTGCCGTTCCTTAGGAATGCCGGCAGCATATGCATCCGGATGGAAAGCTGATCTGACGAAATGGACAATCGATGATCTGTATCATTCTTATGACCGTCATAAGTTTGCTGGGCATGGATGGGATATGATCTATTTTGATGGAAAATGGCATATGTACGATGTTTTATTTGACAACTATGATGTGACAGATTCAAACAAGATGGCAGATTTGGGATATTATTTTTGCTGGGTGGAAGGAATATCAATTGTCGGAAAAGATGTAGATCCAGCCTTGATTGGAATGGACGATGGTTATGAAAGAACCATCACAGCAGCATACTATAATGGAGATATTGTTACACTTAGCGGTGGCCGCATATGTAATCGGGGAAATAGTTATAGTATAGATCAGGATGGGGAAGTATGTAGTTCAATATATGAAGCGTCCTCAGTTGGCTGGTGGTCTCTTTGGCTGGATGATTTATATTTCCCAACAATTGCATCTTTACAGCAATATTATCCATATGGTAATGATACGCTAAGATTTCACGATGGATTTAGTTATGAAGATGGAAGGAAGAATCCAGAAAGTGGTTATAATTATGTCGATGGCTGGATTGGTTCTGGAAATGATAAGCATGGGTATCTGGTAGATCCTGATGGCGTTTTAAGGAATATGGATATTGGAACAAGTGAAGGAAAAACGTATTATTTTAGTCAAACAGGTAATACACAGATTTTAAATATGAAAACTGATCAATACTATCTGTATCAGGGAGAACTTTATATTAAAACTGGAGTAAGCGGAAGAATTATTACCACAACAGGTATAGAAAAATATCTGGATGATCCGAAATACGAAATTACATATGAATTTATCCAGGCATATGATGAAAAAGGAAATGCGGTCAAAGAAGATGATAAAAATATGCCAATTAAGATCAATCACGATGATCATACAATAACGACTTTAAAACCAGGTTATGTATGGTATCTGATTACTGTTGAGGAAAAAGGTGAGTCTGGATCTTTGACAACAGAATCTATTCAGCTTAATATCACAGATAAAGAAAAGCCATCATATAGTTATGAAGATTCCAAAGTGTCATCAAATGATAATAAAAATCCAAAACCAGACGTAAAACCAGAACCAGATCCAGATGAGACACCAACGGTCAAAACAGTAAAGAAAGTATCATTGTCTGCAAGTTCTTATACTTACGATGGCAAAGTAAAGAATCCATCAGTCAAAGTATATGACAGCAGCAATCAATTAATTTCTTCCAAATATTACACAGTAAGCAAATCATCTGGCCGCAAAAACGTAGGAAAATACAAATACACGATTACTTTCAAAAATGGATATTCAGGCAAAAAGACACTATACTTTACGATCAAACCAAAATCAACATCCATTACATCATTGAAAAAAGCATCAAAAAGCTTTACAGCCAGATGGAAGAAAGTATCAACACAGGCAACAGGATACCAGATCCGTTACAGCAAAAAATCTTCTATGTCAGGTGCTAAAACAACGACAATAAAGAGTTATAAAACAGTTTCAAAGAAGATTACACGCCTTAGCAAGAAGAAAAAATATTATGTTCAGGTTCGTACTTATAAAACTGTATCCAAAGTAAAATATTATTCTGGCTGGAGTGGAAAGAAAACAGTTGTGACGAAATAAAAAGCAAAATTCTGTAGCTGATTTTTCAGACTATTATTTATAATATACAGAAAGACTCCAGTTGGCCAACTGCCCACAAAATTAAAATTTTACATAAATTTAACACAACACTGCTTGAAAATAAGTTAAAATAAAAACGTTGTAAAAAATAAATGAAAAGATTGTAAGAAAACAACTAAAGGAGAAAGAAAAGTGAGCAGTACAAACATTTTAGGTCTGCTGGGAGGATTAGCATTATTCCTCTATGGTATGCAGATGATGAGTAACGGATTGGAATCCGTTGCCGGAAATAAAATGAAAGACATTTTGGAAAAACTGACATCAAACAGATTTCTTGGAATTATCGTAGGTGCCTTGATCACAGCTGTGATTCAGTCATCTTCAGCGACTACTGTTATGGTCGTGGGATTTGTAAACTCAGGAATGATGAGATTAAATCAGGCAGTATGGATTATCATGGGAGCCAACATTGGTACAACGATCACAGGACAGCTGATCGCATTAGACGTTGGGGAATTAGCGCCGCTGATCGCATTTATCGGTGTGGCACTTGTCGTATTTTCAAAGAATGAAAAAGTGCAATTTGTAGGTGAGATCATTGCCGGATTAGGTATTTTATTTGTTGGAATGAACATGATGGGACAGTCAATGGTACCACTTCGTGAGTATCCACCATTTATCAACCTGATGACAAGATTTTCAAATCCACTGATCGGAATCATTGCAGGTATGGTCTTTACAGCTGTGATTCAGTCATCTTCAGCATCTGTAGGTATCTTACAGGCGTTGGCGTTAAGCGGGGTTATCAGTTTCCATGATGCAGCATTTGTATTGTTTGGACAGAATATCGGTACATGTATCACAGCAATCTTAGCGTCTATCGGAACAGAGAGAAGTGCGAAGAGAGCAACGATCATACATTTAAGTTTCAATATCATTGGAACAGCAATCTTTACAGCGTTATGTTTAGTAACACCAATTACAGACTATGTAGCGGCATTCAGTGGAAACAGTATTACAAAACAGATTGCCAATATGCATACATTATTTAATATCAGTACAACGATCCTGCTGATTCCATTTGGAAATTATCTTGCAAAACTTGCAACAAAGATCCTTCCAGAGAAAGAAGAAGAAAAAGAACATCACAAGCATTTAAAATATATCAAATCTGTTGACACAAGAGTTGATGCAAACTTTGGTACATCAGCAATTAACCTTCAGAATTTAAGAAATGAAATTCAGAGAATGCTTGAGATGGCAAGAGTCAACGTAGATAAAAGTTTTGATGCATTTTTAGCTGGAAGCAGCAGATCTTTGGATGACGTAGATAAAAGAGAAGATTATATCGATTATCTGAATAAAGAAATATCAAGAGCAGCAGCAAAGATGATGGCACATGAGACGAATGTGAAAGCTTCAAAGAATATCGGATCTTATCTTGACATGACAAGCAATATCGAACGAATTGGAGATCATGCGGTTAATATTTGCGATTATACGAAACTGATCGAGGAAAAACAGATCGTGTTCTCTGATGAAGCCAAAAAGCAGATGGAAGATATGAAGATAATCTGTGAAAAGATGTTCCATAACATTTCCAAAAAGCCAGATGATATACAGGACTGGCTTCAGAAAGTTCATGATTCAGAGAACTTTATCGACCAGAAGACAGAAGAATTCTATGAAAGTCATTTGGAGCGTATCAATAAAGGCTTATGTAATGATGAAGCATGTATCATTTTCTCAGAGATGTTAACAGACTTTGAGCGAATCGGAGATCATGCATGGAATGTTGCAAAGCAGATGGCTAAGATCATTGAACGAGGATAAAGCGAAAAGATACGGAAAAGCTTTACATAGACAGAATCTTTATATACACAGAAAGACAGGAAGGACCTTCAAAATAAGAAGGTCCTTTTTCGATATTCTTTTTGTTAGCAACTAGACTTGTTGAAAACAATACGTTATACTAAAAAGAGTGCTAAAAACAGGTGTGTAAAGGAGAAAAGAGTTATGGATTATATTTTATCCCCATCAATTTTATCAGCAGATTTTGCAAATCTTGGAGCCGATGTAAAAGAAACAGTAGAAGCAGGTGCAAAATGGGTGCACATTGATGTTATGGATGGAATGTTCGTACCTAATATTTCATTAGGGCTTCCAGTCATTAAATCTCTTCGTAAAGTTACAGATGCCGTATTTGATGTGCATTTAATGATCGAAGAACCAGGAAGATATATTGATGATTTTGCAGCAGTTGGAGCAGATGTGATCACACTTCATGCAGAAGCAACAAAACATCTTCACAGAGCGGTCCAGCAGGTAAAAGCGAAAGGATTGAAGGTAGGAGTTTCCCTGAATCCAGGAACATCATTATCAGCATTAGATTATGTATTAGAAGATATTGACATGGTTCTGATCATGACAGTTAACCCAGGTTATGGCGGACAGTCTTATATCAATAAAATGGATGATAAGATTAAAGAATTAAGAAAGATCATCACTGAAAAAGGTCTGGATATAGATATTGAGGTTGACGGTGGAATTTCTGCAAAGAATATCGCACATGTTAAAGAATGTGGAGCAAATGTATTTGTTGCAGGATCAGCCGTATTTAATGGAGATATCGCATCCAGTACAAAAGAAATTTTAAAAGCTATGGAGGCATAATAAAATGAGTGAATGTAGTCACGACTGCAGCAGCTGCAGTTCAAACTGCGGCAGCAGAACACAGGAAAAAACAGATTTTCTTGAACCATTATATAGAGAAAGCAAAGTAAAGAAAGTCATTGGTATTGTCAGCGGAAAAGGTGGCGTAGGTAAATCAATGACAACATCATTACTGGCAGTTGCAGCAATGAGAAAAGGTCTGCATACAGGAATCTTAGATGGAGACATCACAGGACCATCAATCCCACAGGCATTTGGACTTCACGAAAGACTGCTTGGGAATGCAGAAGGAATCATTCTTCCAGCAATGACAAACTTTGGAATTGAAGTTGTATCCTTAAACCTAATGTTAGAAGAAGAAACACAGCCAGTCATCTGGAGAGGACCAGTCGTAGCAGATGTTGTCAAACAGTTCTGGGGCAAGACATTATGGAAAGACATTGATGTTATGTTTGTGGATATGCCTCCAGGAACAGGTGAAGTACCACTGACAGTATTCCAGTCTGTACCATTAGATGGTATTGTTGTAGTAGCAACACCACAGGAACTGGTAGGAATGATCGTAGAGAAAGCTGTGAATATGGCGAAGATGATGAATGTACCAGTTTTAGGACTGATCGAGAATATGAGTTACATCAAATGTCCTGATTGCGGAAAAGAGATAAAAGTATTTGGAGACAGTCATATTGAAGAAATTGCTGAGAAATTTAATATCCCAGTATTAGGAAAACTTCCAATTGATCCAAAACTGACTCAGGCATGTGATGCAGGGCTGATTGAAGATGTAGAAGATATCTATCTAGATGGAGTTATGGATATTATTTTATAATATCATCATAAGGATTGTTTTATGACACAAAGAAGATGTAGATTTTAGAATTTACATCTTCTTTTTTTGAAATTATTTCTATATTTATATGTGTATACAGTGTAAACATATCTTAATAAATTCGTAACAACTAACTTCCAAATGTTGTAAAAATATTGTTCTTTTTTTTATGCAAAGGTTGACATTTTTGCAGATGTGCGGTAAAGTATGAAACATAGATTTCGAAATTGTTACAAAAATGTTTCGAAATTTAAGAAACTATTGAGCACAGAAAGAGGTTTATATGCTGAAAGTCATGAAGAAGAAATTGTTAATAGTAATCACAATGCTGGTTGTAGCATCAGGATTCATCTTTACAGGATCAACTTCAACAGAAGCAAAAAGCAACAACGTAAAATATTTAGGAAAGTACAAATTAACAGCCTACTGTGGATGTAGAAAATGCAGTGGAAAATGGGGAACAAGAACAGCTTCCGGAAAGAAAGCAAAACAGGGAAGAACCATTGCTGTAGATAAAAAGAAGATCAAATTAGGATCTAAAATTAAAATCAACGGAAAAACATATGTAGCCGAAGATGTCGGAAGCGGAGTAAAAGGAAAACATATCGATGTATTCTTTAAGTCTCACAAACAGACAATGAGATTCGGTAAGAAAACAGGTGTTAAAGTTTATAAAGTGAATTAAATATACGAATGATAATAATAAAATATATAGCGTTAAAAAATATCAGTCAGCTGGGAACAAAAGAATGTTCCATCAAAGCTGGCTGATATTTTTATTATTTCATAGGAAATTTCGATGAAATCCTCTGTGATTTCATTAAAATTCGTAAGTTTTGTTATCCCTTAATTTCGCTAATGCATCAATAACACTTTCTTTATCCTCAGGATATGTAACACCATACCACTGGTCTTTTGATACGAGAACTTCTAAAGAAGCTTTTCCTTCATGTAACAGATCACTCGCAACACTAGGAATAAAATATTCTCCTTTTAATGGATTCTCTTTGAGCGCTTTGTCAAGGAAAGCAGGGAATCCCTTTTCCAGTTCGTCCATGATCATTGGCTGGAATCCAAAGAAGTTCATGGATACTAAAGTATCAAATGGAAGTGATGTCCAGGTTGCCCCGTCATCTTCTGTAAATTCTGCATGATCTTCACGTTTTTCGATATGTGTTCGTTCTGTAATAGAAAGCAGCTGATGATTATCATCAACTTCACATACACCTCGGGATACATATCCATTTTCTGTTACAGTGTTTCCAAGGTGATATCCAACCATGGCAAATGGTGCTTTCCCGTCTTTTTCTTCATGGCTTGTAAGAAAATCAGCCATAACTTTATATCCGTCAACACCATAATAGTCATCGGCATTGATAACGGCGAATGGTTCATCAATGAATGGTTTGGCACATAAAACAGCATGAGCAGTTCCCCAAGGCTTTACACGTCCCTCTGGTACGTTATAACCCTCTGGCAGAGCATCTACTTCCTGATATGCATAACATACTTCCATTCCTTCTGGAACTCGCGCACCTACAGTCTCTTTAAAATCTTTCTCGATCGCTTTCTTTATTACAAAGACAACCTTTCCGAATCCTGCACGTTTTGCATCATAAATAGAATAATCAATGATCGCATGTCCCATAGGATCCATAGGGTCCATCTGTTTTAATCCTCCGTAACGGCTTCCCATACCGGCAGCCAGAATTACTAAAGCTGGTTTTTTCATGAAATAACTCCTTCCTGATTTTTGGGCTAAAATAAGTATAACGCAAGATAGAATATATGCAAAGGGACAGTTTAAAAAGACTGTCTCTTTTTACTTTGCCCCAATACACATTTTGCTTTATGAAAACACATATCGACAAATATTTTTTGACTTCTGTCATATGATAAACAGCAGGAGGAAAAAGTATGAGCATTTTAAATAAAATAAGACCGGAAGAACAGGATTTTCTGGAAGACTTTCAGGAAATGGTCATTTATCATATAAAACAAATGCAGCAGTGCTTATTTACGGCAGGAAAGTTGTTTTATGGTGAAGAAGATAGAAAAGAGGTTCAAAGGTGTGGCAGGGATGTACTTGAAAGCGTGATATTGAAAGAATGTGTCGGATGCCGGGAATATAAGAATTGCAAATTTACGATTGCCGATAAGGACAAGCTTGGAAGGATCATAGAAAAGCAGGGCGGATTAAGCTGTGCAGATCTCAAACAGTGTCATCCATGTAAGAATGGCCAGGATTTTATTGAGGAGGCGAACCAGATTTATGAAAGAGAACTTTTTATGCGGGGAATGCGTCAACAGATGGTGCAGATGCGCGAGATCATCGGAAAACAATATATCAAAGCAGGACAGGTTCTTGGGGATTTCTTTGACGGGAAATTGTCATATATACAAAAGGATGATCAATTATGCAGTAAGATCAAAAAGGAATTTGATAAATATCACTTGAAAATATGGGATGTTTGTTTTTATGAGAATCCACAGAAAGGAAGACAGATTTATCTTTATCTGAAGAAAAAAAGAGGGAGTGAGATCAGTACCAGACAGGCAGCAGCACTGTTAAGTAAAGTATTAAAAGAAAAAATGATTCCTCTGGCGCAGCAGAAAAAGCTTGTAAAGAATGGATATGAAATGTATGGATTTACACCGGAAGAAAAGTTTTATGTGATCAGTGGAATTCGCACAGCATCGTACGAGGAGAAAGGGAAAAATGGAGACTGTTTTTCGTTAGGAAAGATTCGGGAGGGCAGATATGCGGCGATGATTTCAGATGGAATGGGAACTGGAAATGATGCAAATAAAGAAAGTAAAAAGATGATAGAGATCATGGAAGAAATGCTTGGTGCAGGAATGGAGGAAGAAGTATGTATACAATTGCTTGATTCTATTATCTCCTTTCAGCCAGAAAAAGAAAAATACGCGACGTTGGATTTTTTCCAATTGGATCTGTTTGCCGGGACAGGGTCATTTTTTAAGATCGGGGCGTGTCCGTGCCTGCTCAAAAGAAAAGACAAGGTCGAAGTTCTGGAAACAAAAAGAACGGCAGTCGGAATGAATTTATCTGAGAAAAAGGTTCCGTTTTACCGCAAAAAAATGGAAAGTGAAGATCTTCTTGTCATGTTTAGTGACGGGGTATTAGACTGCATGCCGCAAAACAAACTGGAGACATTAAAGCATTTTCTTGAAGAAATGGATGTTGTTCGTCCGCAGGCGGTTGCGGATCAGCTGTTTGATAAGATCACCAATATGGAAGGTTATGAAAAAAAGGATGATATCACAATATTAGTTCTTGGAATCTGGGATAGGTATTGAACAAAAAAACAAAGAATGATAAAGTAAAAAACATGAACAAAGTAAAGAAATTTATTCAAGAGAAAAATTTAATAAGTCATGGGGAACATATCATTGTGGGAGTTTCAGGAGGGGCAGATTCCGTCTGCCTGTTATTGATCTTACATTCTTTGCAAAGGGAACTGGATCTGAAGATCACAGCAGTCCACATTAATCACATGATCCGGACAGAAGCTGTGGATGATGAGAAGTTTGTCAAAGATTTATGTGGAAAACTTTCGATCCCGTGCATCTCATTTAAAATTGATGTAAAAATGATCGCACAGCGTGAGAAAAAAACACTGGAAGAAGCGGGAAGAAAAGCAAGATATGATATCTTTTACAAGACAATGAAAAAATACCATGCAGATAAGATTGCGGTAGCACATCACCAGAATGATCAGGCCGAAACATTTTTGTATCGTTGTGCGAGAGGAACCGGAATTTACGGGGCTGGCGCGATGAAAGAGAAAGACGGTGCGTTGATCCGGCCGTTGTTATGTATAAAAAAACAGGAAATCGTGAAATATTTACAACAGGAAGGACAAGAGTGGGTGGAAGATGCAAGCAATCAGGATGATACATTTGCAAGAAACCAGATCCGGAATCAGATCATACCACGTCTTGAGGGGGTGAATGAACAGGCAGTCGAGCATATTGGACTGCTTTGCGAGGATATTCAGGAAGTGACTTCCTATCTGGCACACCAGATTGATGAGGCGTTTTCAAGATGCGTGGATGTGGAGGAAGAAGGATTTAAGATCTGCTGCGAAAAGCTTCAACAGGAGAATCTGTGGATACAAAAACAGGTTTTTAAGAAAGCACTGGAAGAAGCAGCAGGTAAGAAGAAAGATTTGGAAAGAAGGCATGTGGAAGATCTGATGGGACTTGCATGCAACGAAACAGGAAAGATGCTGTCACTGCCTTATGGTATGAAAGCCGAGAAAAGTTATCAGTATATTCTGTTGCACAAAGAGGATATGTCAGATAAACCAGGGCTGGAAGGAACACTTTCTTATGAAGAAGTTACAGATTTAACAAATATCGTGGAAAATGATTGTATCAAAATCATTGATTATGATAGAATAGAAACAGGTGTACAACTACGCTGCAGAAAGCCCGGAGATTTTTTTACATTTGGTAAGGAACATAAGAAAAAATCCCTAAGCAGGTATTTTATAGATGAGAAGATTCCGAGGCAGTTACGGGATAAGATACCTCTAGTTGCAGATGGCAGCCATATTGTATGGATTGCTGGCCGGAGAGTCAGTGAAGATTATAAGATTACAAAATCAACCAGGCGTTATTTAAAGCTTGAGTTCAAAAGAGGAGGAGATGATTCCAATGGAGAATATCAGAGTAATGATTTCAGAGGAAGACGTTAACAAACGAATTGCTGAGATGGGAGCACAGATCAGTAAAGATTATGAAGGAAAAGAAGTACATTTGATCGCAATCTTAAAGGGAAGTGTATTTTTTGCATGTGAATTAGCAAAGAGAATTACAGTTCCTGTAACGATTGATTTCATGTCAGTATCAAGTTATGGAAATTCCAGAGAGTCTTCAGGAATCGTTAAGATTGCAAAAGATTTAGATGAGCCAATTTTAGATAAAGAAGTATTAGTCGTAGAGGATATCATTGACTCAGGAAAGACATTAAATCATTTAAAACCTATGCTTGAGAGCAGAAATCCTGCTTCACTTCATCTTTGCACATTATTAAGCAAACCAGACAGACGTGAAGTTGATGTTCCAGTGAAATACATTGGATTTGAAGTACCAGATGAATTTGTTGTTGGGTATGGACTAGATTATGCACAGAAATATCGTAACCTTCCTTACATTGGAGTAGCAGAGGAAGAGTAGAGAGGAGACTAAACGTTGAACCCGAAGAGAAGTAACAGTGGATTTTTTGTGATTCTGCTGATACTGGTCATGGCAGCGTATTATTTTATCAGCGTATTCCAGCCAGGGTCAGGGAATTACTCTTACCAGCAGTTGATGAGGGATGTGAAAGCAAAACATGTCACTGCAATAACGATCAAACAGAACAAAGAAGTACCAACAGGTACAGTCACAGTAGAGTTGGGAAGTGACAACTATAAAAGCTGTGAGGTTACAGATGTCAATGAAACGATCAAAGACATCAAGGCGGCAAATAAATCTCTTAGTAATAGGATCGAGATCAAAGGAATTGATCACAGCGGAGATATGATCTCGAATCTGATCGGCGTTGTACTGCCAATCGGTGTCGTCGTCTTCTTTATGGTTATCATGATGCGCCAGAATGGTGGCGGCAGCGGGAAGATGATGGACTTTGGAAAGAGTCGTGCCAAGCTTGCCAATCCGAATGCAAAGAAAGTAACATTTAATGATGTTGCCGGACTTTCAGAGGAGAAAGAAGAGTTAGAAGAAGTCGTGGAATTCTTAAAGAATCCGGGACGTTTTATAAAGATCGGAGCCAGAATTCCGAAAGGAGTTCTTCTTGTGGGACCTCCGGGAACAGGTAAGACATTACTTGCCAAAGCAGTCGCTGGAGAAGCGAATGTTCCATTTTTCAGTATCTCAGGATCTGATTTCGTGGAGATGTTTGTCGGTGTCGGTGCAGCCCGTGTGCGTGACTTATTTGCAGAAGCGAAGAAACACTCTCCATGTATCGTATTTATCGATGAGATCGATGCAGTAGCAAGACGAAGAGGATCAGGACTTGGCGGCGGACATGATGAACGTGAACAGACATTAAACCAGATGTTAGTTGAGATGGATGGTTTTGGAGTGAACGAAGGAATCATCATGATCGCAGCAACAAACCGTGTCGATATCCTTGACCCTGCAATCTTAAGACCGGGACGATTTGACCGTAAAGTCGGTGTCGGAAGACCAGATGTCAAAGGGCGTGAAGAGATCCTTAAGATTCATTGCCGTGAGAAGCCTTTAGGGGATGATGTTGATCTTCACGAGATCGCAAGAACAACTGCAGGTTTTGTAGGAGCTGATCTTGAGAACCTTATGAACGAGGCAGCTATTCAGGCAGCAAGAGATGACAGAGCATATATCATCAAAGAAGATATTGATAAATCATTTATCAAAGTTGGCATCGGAACAGAGAAGAAGAGCCGTGTGGTACCAGAGAGTGAGAGAAGAATTACCGCATATCATGAATCAGGTCATGCGATTCTTTTCCATCTGTTACCAGATGTAGGTCCGGTATACACAGTATCCATCATTCCAACTGGAACAGGGGCAGCAGGATATACAATGCCGCTTCCAGAGAATGACAATGTATTCATGACAAAAGGAAAGCTGATTCAGGACATCATGGTAAGCCTTGGAGGAAGAATTGCCGAAGAACTGATCTTAGATGATGTCACAACAGGTGCATCTCAGGATATCAAGCAGGTAACACAGTACGCCAGAGCAATGGTAACGAAGTTTGGTATGTCCGATGAACTTGGACTGATTAACTATGACAGTGGTGAGGGAGATGAAGTCTTCTTAGGTAAAGAAATCGGACAGCAGCGTCCATACGGTGAAGATACACAGACACTGATCGATCAGGAAGTGAAGAAGATCGTAAACAAATGCTATCAGGATGCCAAAGCAATGATCGAGGAACATATCGATGTACTTCACAAATGCGCAGCGTTATTATTAGAAAAAGAACGCATCAATCGTGCAGAATTTGAAGCATTATTTGATTCTGAAACAGCATCTGAAACAGAAGCATAAAAAAAGTTTAAAAAAATAAAAAAAACACTTGCAATTTACCTGGCAATGCCGTATAATCTTTAATTGTCAGGTAAACACTTGGTGGGATTCCCGAGTGGCCAAAGGGGGCAGACTGTAAATCTGTTGGCACCGCCTTCGAAGGTTCGAATCCTTCTCCCACCACTAAGCCGCAGTGGCGGAACTGGCAGACGCGCAGGACTTAAAATCCTGTTCGAGTTAAATCGAGTACCGGTTCGATTCCGGTCTGCGGCATAATAAAAAGGACTTCAGAATATTGAAGTCCTTTTTTATTTTTCGTATAATCTTTTATTTTTCATATAAGTTCTATAAACCAAAATAAAATCAAGAAAACACCTGAATTCCCTGTAAGATCATTTTAGCAGCCAATTCAGCCATCTGTTCCGGACTTTCCTTGAATCCATTTTGAACCCATTTCTGAACAAGTCCAAGACATCCCGAAATAATAAAAGCAGAATAATACTCAAAGTTATCCGTACGGTAAGCATTCTTTGTCCATATAAAATGCATACGTTTCTGAACGATTCCTTTCATATAATTCACAAAAGCCAGATTCCCATGCTGTCCAAGAAGCGCAGATAACGTTTCCTGATGTTCGTTTGCATAAGAAAAGAATGTACACATAAAAGGATAGGGATCAGGATCTGGGCTTGTTTCAATACAGGAATCCAGCATTGTATTGAAATCATCAACAAGTTCTGTCTCAATCTTCTCCAGCATATCATATACATCTTTATAATGAAGATAAAAAGTACATCGGTTGATATCTGCATAGTCAGCCAGTTCTTTGACGGATATATCTTTAATATCTTTCTCTTTCAAAAGGTCCGTCAAGCCTTCCAAAAGCATTTTTCTTGTCCGCAATACGCGGCGGTCTGTTTTTTTCTCCATAAAAATCTCTTTTTAATTAACACTTGTTAAATAAAATGTTGTTTAATTAACGATTGAATATAAATTGATTATTGTATTTGTAACCTAACCCAATTATAATACATTACAGTTAATTAAGCAACACAATGTTCATTAAATAACAGGAGGATGAGAAATGGACCATTATACAAGATTTGTTGTGAAGCACAAAAAAATAATTATTGCTTTATTTGTGATCGTAGCAGCTGTTTGTGCATTCTTATCAACGATGGTTGGAGTCGATTATAAATTTGCAGACTATCTTCCCGATGATGCACAATCCACAGTGGCACTGGACACGATGAATAAAGAATATGATCAGGAAGTCCCAAACGTCAGGGTTATGATCAAAGATGTGTCAATTGCCCAGGCGTTAGATTATAAAGAAAAACTTGAAAACATTGATGGGGTTCAGGAAGTGAACTGGTTAGATGATGCAACAAACATTTATCAGCCATTAGCACTGACTGATAAAGATACGATCAACGACTGGTATAAAAATAAGAATGCATTATATCAGGTAACGATTGATGAAACGAATGGATATGAAGTTATCCAGAACATGCGAAAAGTCATCGGAGATGACAATTATATGACAGGAGATGCCGTAACGAATGCGGTCACTCCAGTAACAACAGCGGAAGAAGTACAAAGGATCGTTATGATCACTGTACCGATCATATTTATCATTTTACTTTTGACAACAAATTCATGGTTTGAACCGGTATTATTTATGGCTACGATCGGAATTGCGATCATGATCAACCGTGGGACGAACCTGATGTTTGGAACAATCTCTTTCGTTACCAATGCCGCAGGAAGTGTCTTGCAGCTGGCAGTTTCGATGGACTATGGAATTTTCCTTCTGCACCGATTTGCAGAGAACAGGGAAAAAGGCTTTGAAGCACAAGAAGCAATGGTAAATGCGGTTAAACAATCTGTAGGAAGTGTAACATCCAGTGGTCTTACAACGGTTACGGGATTTGCGGCCTTGATCTTAATGAGATTTAAGATTGGACCAGATATGGGCTGGGTTATGGTAAAAGCGATCATATTAAGTTTGATCGCAGTGCTTTGCCTGTTACCAGCATTGACGATGGTATTCTATCCATTGATCGATAAAACAGAACATAAATCATTTTTGCCAAAATTCAAATTACTGTCAAAGATCGTATTAGACTGGAAACCAGTTATGATCATTTTATTTATCATCGTAACGATTCCATCTTATCTGGGACAGCAGAAAAACACTTTCTTTTATGGAGGAAGCCGTGTATATCAGACCAATGCAACACAGCTTGGCCGAGATATGAACGCTATTGAAAAAGAATATGGTCAGTCCAGCCAGCTCGTACTGATGGTTCCAAAAGGAGACATGGAAAAAGAGATCAAGCTTAACGGTGAGTTAAAAGACATTGATGGAGTGACATCCGTAGTTTCCTATATAAATTCTGTCGGAGAATCCATTCCAAAAGATTTTGTACCGAGTGACCAGATTTCAAAACTGTACTCTGAAAATTACAGTCGTTATGTAGTCACAGTCAAGACAGAAGAAGGGGAAGACGGATGGGATCATCTTGTTTCAAAAGTACAGAATACAGGAAAGAAATATTATGGAAGTAAATCCTTGATGGCAGGAAACCTTGCAAGTACCAAAGACCTGAAAGAGACGATCACACAGGATATGACAAGAGTTAACATTCTTTCTATTGCATTTGTATTTGTGATCTTAATGTTTAACTTTAAATCAATCTTGCTTCCAGTGATTTTGACAATTGTTATTGAAGCATCCATCTGGATCAACTTGACTGTACCGTATTTCACAGATGAGACGATGTTCTATATTGGATATCTGATCATTTCATCCGTACAGTTAGGAGCAACGATCGACTATGGAATCCTGTTTACAGACCGATACATTGAAAATAGAAAACAAATGGGCAAGAAGAGAGCAGCCCTTCGAACGGTACAAAACTGTACGATGTCGATTCTGACATCTGCATCGATTCTGGCGGTTTGTGGGACAGTTCTTGGAAAGGTTTCAACAAACGGAGTATTAAGCCAGCTTGGAAACTTATTAGGACGAGGAGCAGTCTTATCATTTATCTTGGTTATCTTTGTACTTCCAGGATTATTAATGGTATTTGACAAATTAATCGAGAAATTAACGTATCATGCTGATTTTTATAAAGGAGGAAAAGCATTATGAATTATAGAAAAGTTACAAAACCAGCCGCAGCAATGACACTGTCTTTAGTTCTTGCAGCAGGAAGCATGACACCAGCAATGGCAGCAACAGCCAATACAAATAAAGAAGAAAATATTTATGTAAATCTTGATGATAATGGGTCTGTCGATGGAGTTTATGTTGTAAACTCCTATGACCTTAAGAAAGACCAGAAGATCACAGATTACGGAAATTACTCATACATGACAAATCTGTCTTCTGAGAGTAAGTTAAATGAACAAAATGGAAAGATTACAGTCAATGGGAAAAAGGGAAAATTTTATTATCAGGGAGATCTTGATTCCGCAAAAATCCCATGGGACGTTGACATCTTATATGAATTAGATGGAGAAGAAATCGATGCAAAAGATCTTGCAGGAAAAAGTGGTAAATTAAAGATCACAATGAAGATTCGTGAAAACAAAAGTGCAGACAAAGAATTCTTTGAAAATTATTTATTACAGGTATCTTTAGCATTAAATACAAAACAGTGCAAAAATATCAAAGCAGACGGAGCAACTGCAGCAAACTCTGGTGACAACAAACAGTTAATGTATAACATCATGGCAGGGCAGGAAAAAGATATTACGATCACTACAGATGTAGATGATTTTGAGATGGATCCAATTTCTATCAGCGGAGTTCCAATGTCTTTTGATATCAATACAGACGACATGGATACAAGTGCATTGACAGATAAAACAAAAGATCTGACAGATGGTGTAAAATCTTTAAATGATGGAGCAAAACAGTTAAAGAGTGGTTCTTCTGAACTTCAGAGTGGAATCTCAGCCTACGGAGAAGGAGTGAATGCACTCTATAAAGGAGCAGATACTTTATTTGCAGGAGTGAACAAATTAAATCCTGGAATCAAGGCATATACAACAGGTGTAGATCAGACTGCAAGCGGAGCAAAACAGCTGCAGAAACAGACAAAAAATCTTCCAAATCTGATGACACAGATGACGAGTGCGATCACACAGTTAAATACAGGAAGCAGCCAGTTAGCAGATAAAGATGCATGGAATCAGATCGAATCTGGTTTCACACAGATTGAAGCAGCATTAAAACAGATGAAAGCCGGTTTAAACCAGATGGATCAACAGGGACTTGCACCAATGATCGCATCATTAGAAAATAGTGGAGCATTAAAAGAAGGTGTAGAAAGTCTGAATCAGGGAATCACAGCAGCCGATGCATACAATGAAAAATTAAAATCAGTGGCATCTAATTATGACAGTCAGGTTGAGACACTAGGAAAAGTGATCAAAGAACAGAAATCAGCTTCATCCCAAACAAAACAAAGTACTGTAAAAACAGGGGAAGATTCAAAGACAGAAGAAGGAACTTACAAAGAAGACCACACAGAAACAAGTAAAGAAACATCAACAGATGAAGATGGAAATACAGTGATCACAGTCACAAATAACATCTACATGACAAAGACAGATACATTCACAAACACAGTGACAAATACACAGAATACAGAAACTTCATCCAATGCGGATATTGATACATTAGAAAGCTTATACAAGAGTATGAGTCAGAACAGCGCAGTATTCCATGCGATCTTAAATGGAAGCGGCAGCAGCGAAAATCCTGGATTATCAACCGTTTTGTCACAGCTTAGCGGTGGAACAACACAGTTAAAATCAGGATTATACAGCGGTGATAAGAGCATGAAAGCTTATCTGACAATATTACAGACACAGATCAGTGGAGAAAATGGACTGACAAGCGGCATTGATACAATGATCCTTGGAGTAAGCAATTTAAAACAATCCATTTGCGGAACACAGTCATTAAGCCAGGGACTTAATACCCTTAATACTTCTACGAACACCCTCCCAGGTCAGATGACACAGCTTCAGACAGCGATCAAACAGCTGTCACAAGGAACAGGAAAATTATCCAGTCAGTCAAACACACTGATCAAAGGCGGCAACCAGCTTCAAAGTGGAGCCAAAGCACTGGCAGATGGAGGAAAAACCCTTTCATCCAACACATCTGCATTAAACAATGGAGCCCAGAACCTTACGGATGGAGTGAACAAACTGGCAGATGGAACACAGACATTCTATGATAAAACAGGAAATATCGACGATCAGATTCTGGACGGAATCGACGATGCGATCAATGGATTCTCTGGAAAAGATTATAAGGTAAAATCTTTTGTTTCATCTAAGAATAAAAATGTGAAATCTGTTCAGTTTGTTATGAAGACTGAGGGAATCACAAAAGAAGAAAAAGAAACGAAAACAACAGAGAGTACGAAGAGTACGATTATTGATAAAATTAAAGGGTTATTTAAATAAATTTTGATTTGAATAAGTCGTGTAGATTGTATATGAGAAAAACAAAATAAGAGTATAAA
>OLOG01000198.1_pt1 | contig 62554 bp, 60 predicted proteins | sample 1672351 | NCBI WGS metagenome assembly OLOG01 (sample SAMEA3136674, study PRJEB25190) | human gut metagenome | biome: human gut; feature: human-associated habitat; material: faeces | place: Austria | collected 2013 | reverse complement strand
TTTAAAATTTAAGTCCAACTTTTGGGGTTCACAACATTCAGACGTAGTTTTTATTCTTTAAAATACTTTTTTAATGATGATTCAGCTTGTTGATCAATACTTTTTTCAAGTTTTTCTTTTAAAGCATAAGCTTCTTTTAATTTCTTTTCACTGTCATCAATTTCTTTTAAGACAATATCTTTCATTTGTTCTTTAGTGTAGTCTTTAGATTGATGATGTTTTTTTTCTTGGATGTCGTAAGTAAAGTATTTATCAAACGCTTCCTTTGCTTCATCTTCTAATTTTTTTTCTAAATCACTCATATTATTGCCTTCTTTCTTTTTACACCTGCATTATAGTTCTCGCCTATGATAAATTCAATATATTATTTTAATTTTTTAAAAAAATATTTAAAACATAGTAATTTATAGTATACTATAATAAGTAATATAAATTGGAGGTAAAATAATGGGTTTTAGAGATGACTTTTTATGGGGTGGTGCTGTTGCAGCACACCAATGTGAAGGAGCTTGGCAAGAAGGAGGAAAAGGAATCAGTTGTACTGACGTTGAAACTGCAGGTGATAATGTAACAGGAGCACCAAGAAGATTAACAGATGGTGTTATTCCTGGTGAAGATTATCCTAACCATGTTGGTGTAGACTTCTATCATCATTATAAAGAAGACATTGCTTTAATGGCTGAAATGGGATTTAAAGCATTTAGAACTTCTATTGCATGGACTAGAATTTTTCCAAGAGGGGATGAAGATCAACCTAATGAAGAAGGTTAAAAATTTTATGATGATGTTTTTGATGAATTAATTAAACATGGAATTGAACCAGTTATTACTTTGTCACATTTTGAAATGCCTTGGGCATTAGCTAAAGAATATGGTGGTTTTAGAAATCGTAAAGCCATTGATATGTTTGTTAAATTTGCTAAAGTATGTTTTGAAAGATACCAACATAAAGTAAAATACTGGATGACTTTTAATGAAATTAATAATCAAGCTGATGTTACACAACATAACTTGATTCAAGAAGGTGCCATTTTACTTAAAGAAGGTGATGATGCAGAATATTTAATGTATTTATCAGCTCATCATGAGTTAGTTGCTTCAGCATTAGCTGTAAAAGCAGCACATGAAATTAATCCTAACTTACAAGTTGGATGTATGATTGGTATGAATGGTGTTTATCCGGCTTCACCTAAACCAGAAGATGTTATGAATGCTTTAGGGGCAATGCATCAAAAATATTGGTATGTAGAAGTTCATGCAAGAGGACATTATCCTCGTCATATCTTAAAGAAATTTGAAAGAAAGGGATATGATTTTATTACTGAAGAAGATAAAGCTATTTTAGAAGCAGGTAAAGTAGATTACATTGGATTCTCTTATTACATGTCATTTGCTACAAAATATCAAGGACGTAATGAAAAGACTTTTGATTATGTACCAGAAGACTTTGTTAGAAATACATATTTAAAAGCATCTGACTGGGGATGGCAAATTGATCCTTTAGGATTACGTTGGTGTCTAAACTGGTTTAATGATCGTTTTGAATTACCAATGATGATTGTAGAAAACGGTTTTGGTGCTTATGATAAAAAAGAAGCTGATGGTACAATAGATGATCAATATCGAATTGATTATTTAAAAGAACACATTCAAGCGATGAGAGATGCTGTAGATTATGATGGTGTAGATTTATTAGGTTATACAATGTGGTCACCATTTGATATTGTTTCTGCCTCTACTGGTGAATATGATAAACGTTATGGTTTTATCTATGTTAATTATAATAATAAACATGAAGGTGATTTCTCTAGAAGTAAAAAGAAATCATTTGATTGGTATAAACATGTTATCGAAACTAACGGAGAAGAGCTAGATTAAATTAAAAAAGCCTCGTTTTTATGAGGCTTTTTTGTTTTTTGTGGACGACAAACCTATAATTTTTCTATATATTCAACAAAAGCAGTACGCCTTTTTTTATAAATATAAGCGTATGTGTTCTTTAGCATTCAATAGAATGTTCCATTCTTTGGCAACTAGAATTTTATTTATTGTAGGATTGGATAGAGGATAATTGGCATGGCTATGTCGAAACCCATAGATAGTAATATGTTTAACATTAACATTTTTTAAATCCTTATTGAACCTATAACGGAATGTACCTAGCCATGTTGGAAGAATGTCACCAAAAACATAATACTAATCATTAAAACCATCTTGTTTTTTTTCACGTTTTTATTTTGGTATACGTAATACAATTAAAAAACTTATAGTATCTACATTGAGAGTAGGCAATCTTTGATTTTATTCCTTTTTTATTATCGTTTAAATAATGAATGTCATCCGTTGTAATCGTCATATCAAAAAGATTACTACACAATAAATATGTATTTCCCCATGCTTTCCCGAGTGCAACATCATCAATTAATCTATTATTAATATTTTGATATCTTATTGCATGATAAAAGGATTACTTATCAAAACAATTTTTCTTTTCAAAACAGCATATAAGTATAATAGAATTTTAAAAACTATTGTGCCATAATCATCTTTTGCTATATTTTTTCCTTTCATATATTTATATATAATAAAAAGTCGGTTTTTTACCGACCTTGATTTTATTCGTCTGTTCTATCTTTGAAAAAATTTGTCCAATATGGATTTTCTTTGTCAAAAATATCTTTTTGCTCTTTGGTAAGGTTATAAGGATAATCTTCAAAAAGATTATAAATTTTCTTTTTATCAAAAGTGAAAAGATAACGTCCAAATGAATCTAATTCATCACACCACCAAATTTTATCATTTTCATTATTTTTATAAAAATCACTTAACATGTCTACCTACTCCTTTTTGTTGAGCTTCAAATGAAGTATTTATAAAACCTATTATTTTTTAAATTCATCATCATTATTATTATACAATGACTCAGCATCAATAAGAAAGTTTTGAGATTCAATTTTTTACATTTAAATCTTCTAATTAATTCTCTATTCGTTAAATCATGAAATCTATTTTGCATTTTTTTACTGTTGTCGTTTGGATCTTAAATTGCAGTACACATTCATGTATTGCTAACTTTATTATAATCATAGACCACTCGTTACTGCTTGACATCATTTGCACGTTTCGAGGCAAGAAATCTTATTACTTGTAATTTTCCTAATATAGATAGCATTATAATCGCAATAATATATATTTTTTTCTTATGGGAAGATATTTTTATTTTTATGGACGACAAATGGACGAATTAGACTAAAAAACTATAGGTGAATATATAGAGAAAAATTATAAATAGTTGTTAAAAAGAACTAACTTATGTTAGTTCTCAATATTTAGGCTTCTTTAAGTGTTTCGGGCTCTGGTTTAATCATCTTCATGGTATTCATAATTTTTCTTATATGATATAAACTTTCAGCAATGTTTAAACCATGGTCACCAATTCGTTCAAAGTCAGTTAGAATTTTTGTATAAATAATACTGTTTTCTGTTGTACATTGTTTTTCTTTTAAACGATGTAATTGGTTAACTGTAAATTGATGTTGTGTTTTATCAATATTGTCTTCCATCACATCAACTTTATCAACAAGATTTTTAAATTCATCATAGTCTAAGATAACTAATTCATCAAGAATATTATTACATAGACTTTCCATGATACTGATTTCTTTAATAGCATCAATAGAGAAGTGAGTATCATCTTCAGATAAGGCTTTTGCTCTATTGGCTATATTGATTGCATGATCACCAATTCTTTCTAAATCCGAAGCCACTTTTAAGAATAAGACAATTGTTTGAGACCCTTCGGTAGGAAATTCGTTTGAAATAACAGCTGTTGTAAAATCGATAATTTGTTGATTTAAATAATTAATATATTCTTCGTCTTTTAATAAGCGTTCATATTTTTCTTGAGAAAAATGATCAAGTAATTCAAATGAGCGTTTAACATTATGATTAGCTAAATTTAACATATGTTGACTTTCATTGAATAATTGTGTATTCGCAATAGCACTTGTACCAATATGATAATCATTGTTAAAGATACTAAAATCTAAATACTTAAGTGTCATATGTTCAGTCTCATCATGTTTTTCTGGTAAAATATGATAAGCTAAATCAACTAACTTAGTACCAATAGGAAGAAGTAAAAGGGTAGTTGTTACGTTAAATATTGTATGAACATTAGCAATCTGTGCTGCTACATTATGTGGTGTAATACTTTCAACTAAATGAGCAAATGGGAATAACATGCTAATTGTAACAAAGATGATGGTTCCAATAATATTGAATGATAAATGAATAATGGTTGTTCGTTTAGCGTTTTTACTTGTTCCAATTGAAGCAAGTACTGATGTAATACATGTTCCGATATTTTGTCCAAATAAAACATAAATAGCAGATGGTAATGTCATTACGCCACTACGAGACAATGCTTGTAGTATTCCGACTGAAGCAGATGAAGATTGAATAATAGCTGTAAATCCAGCTCCAACTAGAATACCAATAAATGGATTTTGGAATTTAGATATTAATCCTACAAATTCTGGCATTGTTCTTAAAGGAATCATCGCATTAGACATCGTTTCCATTCCGATAAATAAAATACCAAGACCACCAATAACAGTTCCTAAAGCATCCAGTTTTTTACTTTTGAAAAAGACAATCATGGCTACACCAATAAAAGCAATTAAAGGGGCAATAGCTGTAATATCAATAGCGATTAACTGACCGGTAATCGTGGTACCAATATTTGCTCCCATAATGACCCATACCGCACTTGTTAGTGACATTAATCCAGAATTAACGAATCCTACAACCATCACTGTTGTTGCAGATGATGATTGAATAATGGCAGTGACTAATGCACCTACTAAAACGCCAAGAAAACGATTGGATGTTAATTTTTCAAGAATTGTTTTCATTTTGTTTCCAGCTGCGAGTTCTAGTCCATTAGACATCATATTCATTCCATATAAAAATAGGGCTAAACCACCTAGCATAGAAAATATATTTGCTAATTTCATACAAAACCTCCTATATCCTTACGTAGATTAACATTTTCTTAACGTAATGTAAATAAACTTTACACTTTCTTAACATTAAATTTATCTTTAGATTGGAATAGACGGTTTTATGCGGATTTAGGTGAGTTAGATGAAGTTAGAATGAGTTGTTTATCATTTACAAGTAACAAAGACTTTTTAAATAAAATGGATTAGAAGTAAATCTTCTCCATTTCTTTTGACAAATATTCAATTGTTTTAAGAATATATCTATAATCGTTATAGTATGGTAAATAACAAATTTGATAATTAAAATTGTTTTTTAATTGACAATAAGTTCAATCAGTTATAAAGTTAGGTTGCTAATAGTTAGGATGCTAATGTAAAGAGGAGGGCTTATGAAAATACCATTTTATTTAATGCTTTTTAAAACACAACATGCACAAAGACAAAAAAATTGGAATGTGATGGAAACTTATAATCTATCACCAGGACAACCGAAAGTACTACGATATATAAATCAACATGAAAATTGTAAATTAAAAGACATTGCATTAGAGTGCGATATTGAACCTGCAACAGTAAGCAAGATGATTGATAACTTAGAAAAAAAGAAAATGTTAACAAGGAAAATCAATCCTAGTAATAAAAGAGCTTATCAACTTAATATTACTGAATTAGGGAAAAATGCTTTAGATAAATGGAATGAACATTGTTTAGAGGTGGAACATGTTTCTTTACAAGGCTTTAGCCCTCAAGAAATAGATCAATTTAAGGATTATTTATCTAGGATGTATAAAAATTTAACTAATAAGGATTTAAAGTAGGAGGTTTTTTATGATGAGACGTTTTTTTCCTTATGCTAAAAGATATAAAAAACAATTTATTATTGCTTTTTTATGTGTTATTGGTGAAACAGTATTTGAATTAATTATCCCGGTATTGATGGCAAATATTATTGATTATGGGGTTATGCAAAATAATTCAATATACATTATTAAACAAGGAATCATGATGGCTATTTGTGCTGTTTTGGCGTTAATCTTAGGGGTTTTATATTCACGTTATGCAGCAGAGGCAGGTCAAGGATTTGGTAAGGAATTAAGAAAAGAAGAGTATGAAAGAGTTCAAAAATTTTCTTTTTCTAATAGTGATCATTTTTCTACTTCTTCTTTAATTACAAGATTAACCAGTGATGTGACTATTCTTCAAAACACGATATGTAATGGGTTTAGACCGTTAGTAAGAGCCCCATTTATGTTTTTAATGGCATTGTTTTTAACAATTAAACTTAATGCAAAACTTGCATTAGTATTTATTATTGTTGCCCCTGTTTTAGGAATAGGACTTTATTATATTGTTAAAAACGTAGGTCCAATGTTTAGAAAAATGCAAGCCAATATTGATGAAGTTAATACAGTAGTCCAGGAAAACCTTATTGCGATAAGAACTATTAAAGCCTATGTTAGAGGTGATTATGAAAATAGTAAGTTTGCTCGTATTAATCAACAATTAAGAAATCATAGTGAAAAAGCTTTCCGTTTATCAGTAATGAATATGCCTTTATTTCAGTACATGATGTATACAACGATTGTTTGTTTATTATTTTTTGGTAGTCAAATGATTTTTGCTGGTGAAATGAAAATAGGGGAATTAACAGGTTTTTTAAGTTACGTATTGCAAATATTAAATGCCTTAATGATGATTTCCAATGTCTTTTTAATGATAGCAAGATCAATTGCTAGTATGGAACGTATTTTAGAAGTGATGGATGAAGTACCAAGTATTAAAGATTGCCCTCAACCGCTCATGAACATTAATTCAGGAACAATTGATTTTAAACATGTTTATTTTAAATATAACCAAGAAGCCAAAGAAAATGTTTTAAGTGATATTAATTTACACATTGACTCTGGTTCTACTATTGGTATTTTAGGAGGAACTGGTTCGGCTAAAACAAGCTTAGTTCAGCTTATTGATCGTTTGTATGACGTAAGTCAAGGAGAAGTATGTATTGACTTACATAATGTCAAAGATTATTCATTAAAAGTGTTAAGAGATAATGTGGCTATGGTATTACAAAAGAATACTTTATTTTCAGGCACAATTAAAGAAAACTTATTATGGGGTAATAAAGATGCAAGTGAGCAGGAAATAAAATGGGCTTGTAAACAAGCCTGTGCTGATGAGTTTATTGAACGTTTTCCTGATGGTTATAATACTTACTTAGAACAAGGTGGAACAAATTTATCAGGAGGGCAAAAACAAAGATTATGTATCGCAAGGGCATTACTAAAACATCCTAAAATATTAATTTTAGATGATTCAACAAGTGCTGTTGATACTGCAACCGAAACATATATCAAAAATGCTTTAAATGCACTTCAAGATACAACTAAAATTATTATTGCTCAAAGAGTTTCGTCGTTACAGCATGCCAGTCAAATTATTATTTTAGATAATGGTAGAATACATGCTGTGGGTAGTCATGATGATTTATTAAAAAATGACAGTATATATCAAGATATCTATTATTCTCAATTAAAAGGAGTTGATTTATAATGGCAAGACAAATAACAAGTGCTAAACCAAAAAATCTAAAAAAAACGTTAGCTTCTTTTAAAAAATATATCGGTTTACATAAAATATCATTTGTTTTAATTGCTTTATTAGTTATTATGAGTACTTCAATTAGTTTATGGGGAACTTATTCGATTAAAACAGTCGTTAATGAATATGTATTAAAAAATGATTTTCATGGTTTGATTCAATTTATTATTTTTATGGCTATTATTTATTTTATTGGGGCAACGAGTACGGCTATTTATAAACAACTCATGGTTCATACAGCGCAAAGTATTGTTCAAGAAATGAGAAATGATTTATTTTCTAAAATGCAAAAGTTACCTATTACGTATTTTGATCAACATCCTCATGGAGAAATCATGAGTCGATTTACTAATGATTTAGACACGGTTCAAGATGCTTTAAATAATTGCTTTGATACATTGATTCAAAGTTTTATTATGATTACAGGAACTTTATTTTTAATTTTTGTTTTAAGTTGGCAATTATCTCTTATTGTATTTGCTTCAATGATTGTCATGTATTTTTTAATCCAATATCTTACAAAAAAAAGCAAAATATATTTTAAAAAACAACAAGCTTCTATGGGGGTGCTCAATGGTTTTATTGAAGAAATGATAGATGGGAGTAAAGTTGTTAAAGTATTCAATCATGAAGTAGAAAATTCAAAAGAATTTGATCAAAAAAATCAAGATTTATTTCATGAAGCAGTAGAAGCATTAACCTTCTCTGGAAGAACTATTCCTGCTGTAGTGAGTATTTCATATTTTAATTATGCTTTAGTTGCGACTGTAGGTGGATTATTTGCAATAAATGGTGTGATGGATATTGGTAGTTTATCGTCTTACTTGGTGTTTGTTAGACAAACAGCCATGCCAATTAATCAGTTTACACAACAACTTAATTTTATTTTAGCTGCGATGGCGGGGGCTGAAAGAATATTTGATTTGATGAATGAGATAGAAGAAATTGATGAAGGTCAAGTTACTTTATGCAGGGTCAATATTAATGAAAATGGTTTAATGGAAGAAACTAATGTAAATACTGGACATTGGGCATGGCGTCATCCTCGAAAAGATGGAACTGTTGAATTAGTTGAATTAAAAGGAGATGTGCGTTTTCATCATGTTGATTTTGGATATCAAGAAAATCATATGATTTTAAAAGATATAGAGTTGTTTGCTAAACCGGGTCAAAAAATTGCTTTTGTAGGAAGTACAGGTGCTGGAAAAACAACAATTATTAATTTGATTAATCGTTTTTATGATATCAATAAAGGAAGTATTACTTATGACGGTATTGATGTTAAATTAATTAAAAAAGATGATTTAAGACATTCTATATCTATTGTTTTACAAGATACACATTTATTTAGTGGTACTATTAGAGATAATATTCGTTATGGTAAGTTAGATGCGAGTGATAAGGAGGTAGAGGAGGCAGCCAAGCTTGCTAATGCTGATGGTTTTATTAGAAGATTGCCTCAAGGATATGATACTTATTTAAGTGGTGATGGGGCAAACTTGTCTCAAGGACAACGACAATTATTAGCAATCGCAAGAGCAGCCATTGCTAATCCACCAGTTTTGATTCTTGATGAAGCGACAAGTTCTATTGATACGAGAACTGAAAAATTAATTGAAAAGGGAATGGATCGCTTAATGGAAAATCGAACAGTATTTGTAATAGCACATCGTCTTTCAACTGTTAAAGATGCAAATGCAATTATGGTTATGGATCATGGTAAAATTATTGAACGAGGAAATCATGACGATTTATTAAATAATAAGGGTCGTTATTATGAATTATATACAGGGAAAACAGAATTAGATTAAAGGCACTACATAACGGAGTGTCTTTTTTTGTTTAGTAAAACTGATTATATTTACTTAAATGTTTAGTAAATATAATTGACTTTGTTTACTTAAATGATACAATTATAGTGTATGAATGGGGGATAAATATGAATCATCAAATAAATCGACTTATCCAATATGGATTACAACATCAACTTATAAGCAAATGGGATCAAGATTACAGCATTAACTTATTATTAGATTTGTTTCAACTAGAAGATTTTCAAAAAGAAACCATTTGCGAACCATTAGAAAGATGTGATGATATTTTAAATCATATGCTAGATTATGCATGTCTTCATGGTATTATTAACGATACTGTTACTGAACGTGACTTGTTTGACACGCGGATTATGAATTGTCTTATGCCACGACCTAGTGAAGTCATTAATCAGTTTAATCAGCTTTATTTACATTCGCCAAGGGAAGCTACTCAGTATTTCTATCATCTGTCTTTAAGTTCTCATTATATTCGAAAAGAAAGAATTGAAAAAAATATCTCCTTTAAACGTTTTAGTCAATATAGTGAATTTGAAATTACAATTAACTTGTCTAAACCTGAAAAAGATCCTAAAGAAATTGCAAAAATGAAAAATGTAAAATCGAGAGGGTATCCAAAATGTTTATTATGTAAAGAAAATGTAGGTTATGCAGGAAGAATGAATCATCCAGCACGACAAAATCATCGTATTATCCCTGTAGAACTAGATCATAGTCAATACTATTTACAATATTCACCTTACGTTTACTACAATGAACATTGTATTGTTTTTAATGAATCGCATATACCGATGGTAATCAATAAAGAGACATTTAAAAAATTACTTTCTTTTGTTGAACAGTTTCCACACTACATGTTAGGAAGTAATGCTGATTTACCAATTGTCGGAGGGTCAATTTTAAGTCATGATCATTTTCAAGGTGGATGTCATCATTTTCCAATAGAAAAAGCAGAAATTATTAAAACAATACATCAAGATGCTTTTCCTCAATTAAAAATTGAAATTGTTAAATGGCCTTTATCAACAATTCGTTTGACTTCTAAAAATAAAGAGGATGTGATTGAATATAGTGATAAGATATTAAGTAATTGGATTCATTATAGTAATCCTTCTTTACAAATTTTAGCTTATAGTGATCAAACAAGACATAATACCGTCACGCCTATTGCAAGAATGGTAAATGGTGAATATCAAATGGATATTGTATTAAGAAATAATCGTACAAATGAACAATATCCTGACGGCATTTTCCATCCTCATCAAAATTTGCACCATATTAAAAAAGAAAATATTGGTTTAATTGAAGTAATGGGACTTGCTGTTTTGCCAGCACGATTAAAAAAAGAATTAACTTTACTGAAAGATTGTTTATTAGGTAATAAGAATATTGATGAAATCGATGAAATAAAAAAACATAAACCATGGTATGTACAATTAAAAAATCAATACCAAATGAGTAAAACAAATGTAGACGAAATATTAAGTCAAGAACTTACCAATAAATATGTTCAAGTATTAGAAGATGCTGGTGTTTTCAAAATGAATGATGAAGGCATCGATGCTTTTGTTTCTTTTGTGGAAAATATAGAATAAGAGGAGATAAATATGATTACAGTAACAAAAAAAATAGATGATCAAATTGATTTACTTACAATGAAAAATGATGAATTAGAAATCGTTGTATCTAATTATGGATGTACAATTGTTAAAGTTTTAATGAAAGATAAAGAAGGAAATAGAGATGATGTTGTTTTAGGATATGATGATTTCAGTCAATACCAAACCTTAGATGCCTATCTTGGTGCTTTAGTTGGTAGAGTGGCTAATCGTATAAAAAAAGGAGAATTTACATTAAATGGTGAAACATATCATTTGCCTATTAATAATGGTCCTAATTCATTACATGGTGGGATTAAGGGCTTTTCATATCAAGTATTTGATTACCAAATTGTTAATGATTACACAATAGAATTTCATTATGTGTCTAAAGATGGTGAAGAAGGTTATCCTGGAGAACTAGATTTTAAAGCAATCTATACTTTGAATCATGATACACTTACAATACGTTATCTTGCTTCTTCATCAAAAGACACACTGATCAATATTACTAATCATTCATATTTTAATTTATCAGGTAAAAGAGAAAATATTTATCGACATTTATTAAAAGTACATGCTCATCAATTTGCGTGTGTAGACAAAGATGGTTTAACAACTGGCAAAATGAGAGATGTAACTGATACACCATTTGATTTTAATGAATTTGCTTATATTGGTGAAAGAGTAGAGATGGAAGATGAGCAGTTAAAATTGGGTAATGGTTTTGATCATCCATTTATTTTCAATAAAAAAGAAAATCAAGTGGAATTATTTCATCAAGGAACAGGTAGAAAATTAACAGTATCAACAACTTTACCAGGGGCTCAAATTTATACAGCCAATTATTTAGATGGTCGTTTAGGCAAAGAAGGACAACATTATTATCAAAGAGATGCTGTTTGTATTGAAACTCAAAATTTACCAGATGCGATTCATATTGAAAAAAATCCAAGTACAATTTTAAAGAAAGGAGATTTATATGATGAAACAACATCATATAAGTTTGAGGTGATTAAATAATGAAAAAAGCGAGTTTAATTATTGAAGATATTAAAAACAATCAACTTAATTCAACATTTGAAACAATTTATGTTGATACAAATCTTATTGAAGGACAAAAAGAAAGATATATTCAAGCACTTCACAAATATATTGAAGTATATGGTGATCAAGAAGTTGAAATCTATAGTACTCCTGGAAGAAGTGAAGTATGTGGTAATCATACTGATCATCAACATGGTGAAGTCCTTGCTGCAGCAATCAATCTTGATATGATTGCAGTTGTTTCTAAAAAAGATAAAGGAGTTAAAGTATTATCGGATGATTATGATATTCATGAAATTCCTATAGATGATTTAGAAATGAAAGAAAATGAGAAAGAAAGTTCAGAAGGACTTATTCGTGGCGTACTCGCAAAATATCAAGATTTAGGATATCAAATTGGTGGCTTTAATGCATATATGACAAGTGATGTTTTACAAGGATCAGGACTCTCTTCATCAGCTGCTTTTGAAGTAATGATTGGAACAATTTTATCAGGTTTATATAATGAAATGAAAATTGATCCTGTTGTCATTGGTCAAGTTGGTCAATATGCAGAAAATGTATATTTTGGCAAACCTTGTGGTCTAATGGATCAATGTGCTTGTTCGGTCGGAAGCTTAATTCATATTGATTTTAAAGATCCTCAGCAACCATTTGTTGAAAAAATAAATGTGGATTTTAAAGAATTTAAACATAGTTTATGTATTGTTGATGTACATGCGTCTCATGCCGATTTAACACAAGATTATGCTTCTATCCCTTATGAAATGAAAGAAGTCGCTCATTATTTTAATAAAGAATTTTTACGCGATGTAGATGAACAAGAATTTTATCAACATATTCCTCAAATAAGAGAAGCTTTACAAAATGATCGAGCAGTTTTACGTGCTATACACTTATTTGCAGAAAATAAGCGAGTTGAAAAAATTGTATCGGCATTAAACAATAAAGATTTCGAAACATTCAAAATGATTATTGGTGAATCAGGAAATAGTTCATTCCAATATTTACAAAATATTTATTCTAATCAATATACTACAAAACAAGCGGTTTCTTTAGCTTTGGCTTTATCTAAGGATATTTTAAAAAATCATGGTGTTTGTCGTGTACATGGTGGTGGTTTTGCAGGAACAATTCAAGCCTTTGTAGAGGATGATTATGTTGATACTTATAAACAACAAATTGAAAAGTATTTTGGTAAAGATTCTTGCCATGTTTTAAAGGTAAGAGGTGTTGGTGGAACGAAGGTTTATTAGCCAATACTTTATAATATGAAGGAGAAAAATATGAACCAATTTATTGATTTACATATGCATAGTTATTATAGTGATGATGGTGAATATACACCTTGTCAGTTGGTTGAAATGGCTCATCAAAAAGGCATAAAAATTATGGCTATTGCTGATCATAATTATGTAAAAGCTAATCAAGAAGCTTTGAAAGAAGCAAATAAATATAGTATGAGTTATATTCCAGCTATTGAAATTGATTGTACTTTTAAAGATATTGATTTGCATGTTTTAGGTTATGGTATTTCATCTAGCCAATTTAATGAATTAGGAGATGCTATATTAAATCAAGAGTTGCAAGCTAGTGAAAAGAAGATTCAACTTGTTGAACAATTAGGTTTTCAAGTTAATCGAGATAAACTTGCTGAGTTGACGAATACGGGTGTTTATACCGGTGAAATGTTTGGAGAGCTTTTATTAAATGACGAACGATATCATGATCATGAGTTATTAAAACCTTATCGTCAAGGAGAAAGTCGTAGTGATAATCCTTATGTTAACTTTTATTGGGATTATTTTTCACAAGGGAAACCTTGTTATGTACCGATTGTTTTTCCCTCTTTAAACAAAGTAATTGACCTCATTCATCATGATGGCGGGATTGCAGTTTTAGCACATCCTGGACAAAACTTAAAAGGAAGATTTGAAGTGTTTGATGATATGATTAAATTAGGCATTGATGGCGTAGAAGCCTTTTCAAGTTATCATAATCAAGAAACTAATGATTATTTTTATCGTAAGGCTATTAAAAATCATTTGATGTATACTTGTGGTAGTGATTTTCATGGTAAAACGAAACCATCAATTAAACTTGGACAAATGGGATGTTTTATTGATGAACACGAAATAGAAGAACAACTAAAAAAATATAATTTAATTTAAAAAGCATATTGACTTGAAGTTAACTTTAAACTTTATAATAGCCTCATCTTAAAGAGATGGAGGCTATTTTATGTTAGAAAAGATTAATAACCCAAAAGATTTAAAACAATTAAATTTATCTGAATTAAATGAATTAGCTGATGATTTAAGATCAGCTTTAATGAATCGTTTAAGTAAAAAAGGGGTCATTTTGGACCTAACTTTGGAATGGTAGAAGCAACAATTGCTTTACATTATGTATTTAATTCTCCTATTGATAAATTTGTTTTTGATGTATCACATCAAAGCTATTGTCATAAAATGTTGACGGGAAGAAAAGATGCTTTTGTAGCTGATGAACATTTTGGTGATGTTTCAGGATATACAAATCCTGAAGAAAGTAATCATGATTTTTTTAATGTAGGACATACATCTACATCTGTTAGTTTAGCATCAGGTCTTGCTAAGGGACGTGATTTGGCTGGCGGTCATGAAAATATTATTGCCATTATTGGTGATGGTTCTTTAAGTGGTGGAGAAGCATTAGAAGGATTAGATTTTGCTAGTGAATTACATAGTAATTTTATTATCGTTGTTAATGATAATGATATGTCAATTGCAGAGAACCATGGTGGTTTATATCACAATTTAAAAGAATTAAGAGAAACAAAAGGACAATGTGAAACTAATCTTTTTAAAGCGATGAATTTAGATTATATTTATTTAGATGAAGGTAATGATATAGGAAAACTTATTGAAACATTTAATCAAGTTAAAGATATCGACCATCCAATCGTTGTTCATATTCATACAATTAAAGGAAAAGGTTATCATGAAGCAGAAGTTCATAAAGAAGATTGGCATTGGTGCATGCCTTTTAACCAAGAAAACGGACAACCATTAGATACAACATATCATCAAAATTATGGTGATTTAACATGTGATTATCTACTTGATAAAATGAAAAAAGATCCTCGTGTTGTTGCTGTGGTTGCAGGGGTACCGACTAATATTGGATTTACTGAAGATAAAAGAAGACAAGCAGGAAAGCAATTTGTTGACGTAGGAATTGCTGAAGAACATGGGATTGCTTTAGTTTCGGGTATTGCTAAAAATGGTGGTAAACCTATTTTTGCGACACATTCGAGTTTTATGCAACGTACTTATGATCAAATTAGTCAAGATTTATGTATTAATCAAAATCCAGCTACACTTATTGTAAATACGGCATCCATTTATGGTATGAATGACATTACTCATTTAGGTATTTACGATATTGCGATGATGTCTAATATTCCAAATCTTGTTTATTTGGCACCTACAAGTAAAGCAGAATATTTTGCAATGCTTGATTGGTCAATTGAACAAAATCAGTATCCAGTAGCCATTCGTGTTCCTTGTAATGGTGTGATTGAAGATGACAGAGAAGTAGATCAAGATTATAGTCAGTTAAATCGTTATAAAATTGAAAAATTAGGTGAGAAAGTGGCCATTTTAGCCTTAGGTGACTTCTATCAAATTGGTGAAGAATTAGCCAGTGAAGTTGAAAAACAATGTGGATTTATACCGACACTTATTAATCCTCGTTATATTACTGGCATTGATGAAACAGTTTTAACTTCATTAAAAGACTATCAATTAATTATTACTTTAGAAGATGGTATTCTAGATGGTGGCTTTGGTGAAAAAATCAGTCGTTATTTTGGATTAAGTGATGTAAAAGTAAAGAACTATGGTTTCAAAAAAGAATTCTTAGATCGTTACGATTTCTGTGACATTTTAGAAAAAGAAGGCATTACAATTAATCAAATGCTGAATTTAATCAAAAATACAATTCAATCATAATACATACTAAAAAATCCTACCTATTAAGGCAGGATTTTTATTTACATGATTCTCTTTCGATTAAAAAACATGGCATGAGTATTTTTATAGGAGATAAGTTTTCATGTCGATTATAGGCATCAAAAAGATGTCTTGCTCCCATATATCCCATATCAAATGTTGGTGCAAAAATGGTAGTAAGTGGGGGATCAGTATAATTCGTTGTTTCAATATTATCAAATCCCATTAATGAAATATCTTCAGGTACTTTTATATGATGTTCTTTTAATGCTCTTAAAGCTCCAATCGCAATTGGATCACTAGCAGCAAAGATAGCAGTTGGTAATTGATTGTTCATAATTAACTCATTGGTCATATTAAAACCAGCTTCAATGGAAAACTGTTCCTCTAAAATTGTATATTTTATATCATTTTCAAGACAGTATTTTTCAAAATATTGTTTTCTAGGATCAGGGTAAAGTTGTTCGTTAATATATTCTTTACCACCAAGATAAGCGATAGAAGTATGTTTACTAGTAAGGTAGTCCATTGCTTTTTTGATTGCGTTTTTAAAATCTAAAATAATACAGCATTCATGAATAGGTTCGATATTCATATCTAAAAAAATAATATTAGGGCATATTCTTTTAAATTGTTCTATATCTTGTTGACTGTATTTACCAATGCATACAAGTCCTTGTATATGATCTAAATGATTTAAGTAATCAATATCGGTTTGAAAAACTCTTTTAATTCCAATTTTATTTTGAAAACAAAATTCTTCCACACCTTGACGGATACTTAAATAATAGGGATCTTCAGTTTCTTGAACAGGTGATAGCCATTGAATAATGCCGATTGTCATGACAGTTTCTATTATTTTCTTTTTTCTTTTTTTATTATAGCCAAGCTGGTTTGCTGCATCAATAACTCTTTGTCGAGTTTCTTGAGGCACATTTAATGTCAAATCATTGTTAAGAATTCTTGATACACTTGCACTTGATACACCAGCTAAATGCGCAATATCTTTAATTGTAGCCATAAATACCTCCAATCTAACTGTATTCTAGCATTTACTAAATTTAAAATCAATATTTACTAAAACTCGGTTGTTCACATAATTATTCACAATGTGAATAACTTCAAAAAATACTTGTCCTCAAGTTAAGTTTAAGGTTTATAATGAAATAGGAGGAAAAGGTTATGGAAAAGAAATTAGGATTTGGATTGATGAGATTACCATCATTAGATGCAAATGATCCATCAAAAATTGATATTGAAGAAACTAAAAAAATGGTTGATTCATTTATTGAACAAGGATTTACATATTTTGATACAGCTTGGATGTATTGTGGCTTTGCTAGTGAAAATGCTGCTAAAGAAGCATTGGTTTCACGTTATCCAAGAGATGCCTATACACTTGCTACAAAATTACATTCAGGTTTTATTAAAACAAAAGAAGATCGTGACAAAATCTTCAATGAACAATTAAGTAAAACAGGAGTAGATTTTTTTGATTATTATTTAATTCATGATATTAATTCACATAGCATTGAAACTTATAATAATTTAGAAGTTTTTGATTGGCTTCAAGAAAAGAAAAAACAAGGATTAGTCAAAACAATTGGTTTTTCATTTCATGATGGACCAGAACTTCTTGATCAAGTTTTAACTGAACACCCAGAATTTGAATTTGTACAATTACAAATTAATTATCTTGATTGGGACAGCGCAGGTGTGCAATCACGTAAATGTTATGAAGTAGCTACAAAGCATCATATTCCTGTATTTGTTATGGAACCAGTTAAGGGAGGAACACTTGCTAATGTACCTGAAAGTGTGGAAAAGATGTTTAAAGAATATCATCCGGATATGTCTATTCCATCTTGGGCTATTCGTTTTGTTGCCAGCTTAGATAATGTTAAAATTGTTTTAAGTGGTATGTCAAATATGGCACAATTAACAGATAATACAAGTTATATGAGTGATTTTAAACCTTTAAATGATGAAGAATATGCTTTAATTAAAAAAGCAGTTAAAGAAATTAATTCATCTATTAAGATTCCTTGTACGGGATGTTCTTATTGTACAGATGGATGTCCAATGAATATTAATATTCCTAAATACTTCTCATTATATAATGCTGATTTACAAGAAGTAGAAAGTAAAGGATGGACACCACAAGGTGAATACTATAATAACCTTACTAAAAAATTTGGTAAAGCAAGTGAATGTATTGAATGTGGACAATGTGAAGGTGTTTGTCCACAACATCTTGAAATTATTAAAGGATTAAAAGAAGTAGCAACTCATTTTGAAAAATAGAACTTTGTTCTATTTTTTTCTTTTATATGAAAGAATGGTTAGTTGTATATGAAATTAAAATATGATATTCTTTTTTTAAAGGAAGGATCGTATGAATAAAAGACACAATCAAATATTAGAATTATTAACAAAAAACAAAAAAATAGAAGTAACAACACTTTCTGAAATGTTAAAAGTATCTCAAGTGACAATAAGAAAAGATTTAGCTTATTTAGAGGAATGTGGATTATTAATTAGAGAACATGGCTATGCTAGATTAAATAATAGTGATGATATGAATATTAGATTAGCCTATCATTATAAACAAAAATTAGAAGTAGCTAAAAAAGCAGCTGAATTGATTCATGATGGTGAAACACTGATGATTGAATCTGGTTCATGTTGTGCTTTACTGGCTTTAGAGATTGCTAAAACAAAAAAAGATGTGACACTGATTACTAATTCTGCATTTATTGCTGATTATGTTCGTAAATATTTCCAAATAAAAATTATTTTATTGGGTGGTGAATACCAACACGAATCACAAGTGATGGTGGGACCAATGATGTCTAAGTGTGCTGCGACTTTTTTTGTAGATAAACTTTTTATTGGTACTGATGGTTTTAGTATAACAACTGGTTTTACGGGAAATGATTATATGCGTTGTGAGGCGGTTAAAGATATGGCAAAACAAGCTAATCAAGTTATTATAGTCACTGAGTCTGATAAATTTCATCAAACAGGGATGGCTAATTTGATATCACTTGATCAAGTGTCAAGTGTTTATACTGATTCGGGTATTCCTCAAGAAATAGAAGAGTACTTCAATGAAAAGAAGATTAAAATTGAAAAAGTATAATAAAAATCTATTTTAGGTAAGACTAAAATAGATTTTTTACTATTGATCTAAAGGTGGTAATTTTTTTGCTTTACCAGGATGATAATTATTTCGACGTTTACCAGTCATATCACTTACTGTAAGTTTAAATACGGATGTGAATTTCATCATATTTGTATTAAATTGAAAGTCTTCACTATGGTATTGTCTCATTAATATTTTTAGTGCTTCGTATTTTTTATCTGCTTCAATAAATTCAATTGTTCCATGACCAATTACGCTTTCATATCCCATTGTACAGCTCATTCTTTCTTCATACAGAATAAATTGATGATTACAATCCATTTCAAATGTTGCTCGTGGGTCTTGTTTCATTAATTCAATCTTTTTTCCTTCTAATGCTCCATGAAAATAGAGGACAAGTTGATTGTTTTCAATGTTCATACCAAAGTTTAAAGGAATGATGTAGGGTAAATCATCATCTTTTAATGCTAGTCTACAGACATCACATTTTTTTACTATTTCAATTATTTCATTAAAATCTATTATTTCTCGATCTTTTCTACGCATAATTTCTTCTTCTAAAAGAAACAGTCTATATGAGAATTGATAAAAACTTGCTGGTAATCTTTCAAATCTTCTTTATAGAGTGCTTTTTTATTTTTTAATGTATAAGGACGATGAAGTAAATCATATTTTTTTTCGCCAAATTGATGAAATGGAAGTAATTGTACTTTTTTGATTCCTATATCATTGAATAACTGACAAAATCCTTTAGCGTCTTGCAATGTACAATTAAATTCTGGAATAACCGGAATACGAACTAGAATATTCAACCCTTGCTTATTTGCCCATGTTAAGTTTTCAATAATCATTTCATTATAAACACCAGTTCCTATAAAATGTCTTTTACTATCGTAATGTTTGCAATCAAATAGTAATAAATCAAACATTGGCGCTAATTCTTTAAATAATTTAGGTTCAATGTATCCTGTTGTTTCAATAGCTACATGAAGATGATGTTGTTTTAACTCAGTGACTAATTGCTTTAAAAATGCAGGTTGACTCATACCTTCGCCACCAGAAATTGTGATACCACCTTGTGATTCTTCATAAAAATCATAATCTTGCATACAGGTTTCAACAATTTCCTTAATAGATTTATATTCACCTTCAAATGATAAAGCTTGGAAAGGACAAGCATGGACACATTCAAGACAACCCATACATTTACTATTGTCTATTTCAATTATATCATTTTTTAATGACAGAGCATTGTTTTTACAAGTGTGGATGCATTGAAGACAATGTTGACATTTGGTTTGATCATGTAAAATTTGAATTGATGTAAATTGTGATTCAGGATTAGAACACCATTTACACTTTAAAGGACATCCTTTAAAAAAGACAGTGGTTCTGATTCCAGGACCATCATGTAAACTGAATTTTTGAATATTAAATATGATACCTTTCATTATTATTTCTCCTTATTGTCATCTTATCATAGTTATTATTAAATGTAAAATTTTAAATTACGAATGAAAGTTAAACTTGTTACAAAAGTAATAAAACAATTGACATTATACTAACTATTCTTATAATAGAAACTGTAAATAAGCAAAAATACTTACGAATGAAATAAAGGAGAATTCAAAATGAAAAATGTTGAACATTTTGGTGATTTAACACCACGTATGAATCATTTTAGAGATGCAGTCTTAGAAAAAAAACCATATATTGACAGTCAAAGAGCAATGCTTGTTACAGAAGCGTACCAGGAAAATCAAAATCAGCCTGCAGTTATGAAAAGGGCTTTAATGTTAAAACAAATACTTGAAAAAATGGATATTTATATTGAAGAGGATACGCTTATTGTTGGTAATCAAGCATCATCTAATAGAGATGCACCTATTTTTCCTGAGTATACAATGAAATTTGTTTTGGATGAATTAGATACTTTTGAAAAAAGAGATGGCGATGTATTTTATATTACAGAACAAACCAAACAAGATTTACGTTCAATTGCTCCTTTTTGGGAAAATAATAATTTAAGAGCAAAAGGCGAAGCCTTATTACCAGAATGTGTTCAAGTCTTTATGGAAACTGGCTTTTTTGGGATGGAAGGTAAACTTAATTCTGGAGATGCGCATTTAGCTGTAGATTACGATACTTTATTAAAACAAGGTTTAGTAGGTTATCAAAAAAGAGTTTTAAAATTAAAAGATGAATTAGATTTATGTGTGAGTGAAAATATTGATAAATATGTATTTTATAAAGCAGTGTTGATTGTTATTGAAGCTGTTAAAATATTTGCAACACGCTTTAGTCAATTAGCCAAAGAAAAAGCGCAATACGCTAATGAACAAAGAAAAAAAGAATTATTAGAAATAAGTGAAATCTGTTCAAAAGTTCCTTTTGAACCTGCTACTTCATTTAAAGAAGCAATTCAATCAGTATGGTTTATTCAACTTATTTTACAAATCGAATCTAATGGGCATTCTTTATCTTATGGTCGTTTTGATCAATATATGTATCCTTATTTAGAAAAAGACTTACGTCTAAATAAATTGACTGAAGATCAGGCAATCGAATTATTAGATAACTTATGGATTAAAACACTTACAATTAATAAAGTAAGAAGTCAAGCTCATACATTTAGTAGTGCTGGAAGTCCAATGTATCAAAATGTAACAATTGGAGGACAGACACCTGACAAAAAGGATGCTGTTAATAAATTGTCATTTTTAGTATTAAAATCAATAGCTCAAACACGTTTACCACAACCTAATTTAACAGTGCGTTATTATAATGGTTTGAATCCTCAATTTTTTGATGAGTGCATTGAGGTAATGAAATTAGGAACGGGAATGCCAGCGTTTAATAATGATGAAATCATTATCCCTTCTTTTATTGATTTAGGTGTTAAGGAAGAAGATGCTTATAATTATTCAGCTATTGGATGTGTTGAAACTGCTGTTCCTGGTAAATGGGGCTATCGTTGTACGGGAATGTCATATCATAACTTCCCACGTATTTTACTTGCGGTCATGAATGATGGAGTCGATGTAACCTCAGGTAAAAGATTTGTAAAAGGATCAGGACATTTTAAAGATATGACAAGTTATGAACAATTACAAAAGGCTTGGGATCAAGCTATTCGAGAAATAACAAGGTTATCAGTTATTGTAGAGAATGCAGTTGATTTAGCTTCAGAACGTGATGTACCAGATATTTTGTGTTCAACATTAACTCAAGATTGCATTGGTCGAGGTAAGACAATTAAACAAGGTGGAGCTGTTTATGATTTTATTTCTGGATTACAGATTGGTATTGCTAATATGGCAGATAGTTTAGCTGCAATTAAAAAGTTAGTATTTGAAGAAAAAAAGATAACCCCAGCTCAATTATGGGATGCTATGCAAGATAACTACACAAGCGAAGAAAGCAAACGTATTCAAAATATGCTCATTTATGATGCACCTAAATATGGTAATGATAATGATGAGGTAGATTTACTAGTAGTTGAAGCTTATAACAGTTACATTGATGAAATGAAAAAATATCCTAATACACGTTATGGTCGAGGACCAATAGGAGGTATCCGTTATGCCGGAACATCAAGTATTTCCGCTAATGTTGGTCAAGGCTATGGAACAATGGCTACCCCTGATGGTAGAAAAGCGAGAACGCCTTTAGCAGAAGGCTGTTCCCCAGTACATGCAATGGATAAAAATGGACCAACTGCAGTATTTAAATCTGTGTCAAAACTTCCAACCCACGAAATTACAGGTGGTGTTTTATTGAATCAAAAAGTGACACCACAAATGTTATCAACAGAGGAAAATAAACAAAAATTAGAGATGGTGATCAAAACATTCTTTAATCGTCTAAAAGGATATCATGTTCAATATAATGTGGTCTCTAAAGAAACTCTTATTGATGCACAAATTCATCCTGAAAAACATCGTGATTTAATTGTCCGTGTAGCGGGGTATTCAGCATTCTTTAATGTCTTATCAAAAGCGACTCAAGATGATATTATTGGTAGAACTGAACAAACTTTATAAGATGATCATTTGATCATCTTTTTTCATTTCTTAATTTTGGAAATAAATTGTTCTTTTTATATATCTGCTTTAAAGTGGTGGGGAAAGGAATGATGAATATGAATAAAGTAGCAATTATCATTGCACCAGGTTTTGAAGAAGGAGAAGCTCTTACAATTGCAGATATTTTAAAAAGAGCCAATATTTCATGTGATTTAATTGGTATACAAAGATATGTAGAGGGAGGACACCATATTATTGTTCAATGTGATGATATTTTAGATGAAACGCTTATTGATTATGACATGGTTATTCTTCCAGGAGGCTATGAAGGAGTAGATACAATGTTGCACCATCAACAATTACTAGATTTATTAGTGAAGATGAATAAACTTGAAAAATATATTTGTGCAATGTGTGCCGCACCAGTAGTACTCGCAAAAATTAATTTACTTGTGGACAAGAAATATACAGCCTATCAAGGATATGATCAAAAAATAAATCAGGGTCAATATTTAGATAATATTGTTGTTGTGGATCACAATATCATCACTGGTAGAGGACCTGCAACTGTTTATGCTTTTGCTTATAAAATTGTAGAAGTATTAAATGGTGATGCTTTAGCGGTAAAAAATAAAATGCTTTATTATCATGCATTTGATAAGGAGGAAAAATAAAATGAAACAAGTTGCAGTGTTAATGAAAATGGGCTATGAAGAAGGGGAAACTTTAACTATTGTAGATTTGTTACGAAGAGCAGGTTTACAATGTGATACTTTTAGTTTTGATGATAAATATGTTGAAGGTATGCATCATATGTTTGTCAAATCAGATGCTTTCTTTAGCGATAAAATTAAAGAATATGATATGATAATATTACCTGGGGGAAACCCGGGTGGTGAAAATTTGCTTCATGATGAGAGAGTTATTGAACTTGTACAGTATTTTAATGATCATCATAAATTGATAGGTGCCATCTGTTCTGGTACTCAAGTATTAGAAAAAGCAAACGTTATTCGAGGAAAAAAGGTGACGGGATATCAAGGATATCAAGATAGGCCGGTGAGTGGAAAGTTTGTTGATGAAGTTGTTGTTTATGATCAAAACATTATCACTTCTCAAGGACCAGCAACGGTTTATCCCTTTGCTTTTGGAATTATCGAAGCTTTTGGAATCGATACTTCGATTTTAAAACAACGTTTAATGTATAATTTTGCAGGAGGGAAATAAGAATGCTTTATGACAAGTTGCCTATTGTTTTGTTAAGTGTTTTATCAAGTGAAAGAAAAGATGCGACAAATAGTCAAATTGCTTATTATATTTTAAATCATTTAGATGATGTCAAAAACATGAAAATGACGGATTTGGCAGCGGCTTGTCATGTGGCTAATAGTTCTATATCGAGATTTTGTAAGGAAGTAGGATTAACTGATTATGCAGAATTGAAAGAAATATTAATGAATAATCATCTTTATTTTGAAAAGTATTCATCTTCAAAAAATGAAAATGAAAGATTAAATGATTATTGTAGTAAGGTTAACGAGAGCATAAATATGGTACAAGATTCTATTGATATAAAAAAGATAGCGAGTTTATGTATAGATTTAGATTGTTATCAGAAAGTAGCAGTCTTTGGATTAATGAAAGCGATGAGTGCAGCTATTTCATTACAAAGTGATTTATTAATGCAAAATAAACAAATATATACAACTTTGTCTTATGACCAGCAACTAGATTATCTAAAACATGCTAAAAAAGATGATTTAATTATTATTTTTTCATATACAGGTTCTTATTTTGATTATGTACATTTACGAGAATTGAAAAAGCATTTAATTTTACCTAAAATATGGTTTATTACTGGAGGAAAACAGTCTATTCCAGAATTTATTGATGAAGTTATTACATTTGAATCTTTGCAAGATCAGACTAGTCATCCTTATCAATTACAACTTATTTCTGGTCTTATTTGCCAAGAATATGCATATAGGCATAAGCTATAAAGCTTATGCCTTTTTTATTTTTTCTATTTCCTCTTTAATTTTATCAATGCTTTTTTCTAATAACTCATAGTCATCTTCTTTATTTTCAATCTTTTCATTTTGATCTTTAATAAAGGAACAATAGGTGCTGTTTAAAGAAATCATATCTCCTAATGTTGTTAGATAAGCACCTACAACAGCGAGTTGTTCCTCACTAAAACAATCGATTAAAGAACAACTAATAAGAACGAGACTTTGATTTAATAAAAGAGGATGGATGCAAGGTTCATTCATATGATCACCAATGTATTTTATGTATCATATATATGATAGTGATATATATATTCATATATTTAAAAAATAAACTTGCTTGACACATTAAATAACAGTGTTATAATAACAGTGTTATTTAATGGTGGAGGTTATAAATGAGACAAGAATCAGCAGGGGTAACTGAAGCACTTTTAAAAAGTGCAACAAATGAATTTTTAAAAGAAGGTTTCTTAAAAGCAAGTCTTCGTAAGATTTCTGCTGATAGTGGTGTCAGCACGAATTCAATTTATACACGTTTTAAAGATAAAGCAGGTTTATTTGATGCTATTGTGGGTAAGTGTGCTCAAGGATTGATGGATATTTACTTGGACTGTATAAAAAAAGCTTCATTGAGTGATGATTTATCTTTAGCCAATCAAGAAGGAGGACAAGGAACAAATCTAGTTCTGGAATATGTTTATCAACATTTAACAGAGTTTAAATTAATTTTTTGTTGTTCTTCAGGAACAAAGTACGAGCATTTTCTTGATCAATTAGGGGAAATTGAAGAAGCGTATTATCGTGAGTTTGTAAAAAAATACGGAAAAGAAGGGTATCGAGTTGATGATTTTTTTATCCATGTTTTTTGTCGAAGCGGTTGGCAACTTGTGTATGAAGTTGTTGCACATGAACGTACATATGAAGAAGCGCAATCATTTATGAATAGCACCATTTTATTTAATATTGCTGGCTGGAAAGCTGTTATGGGAATTGATTAAAATATGAGGCAGTGGAAACTGCCTTTAATAAAAGTCAACAGTTAGCAATATCTAACCAAAGGAGGGTATCTATGAAAGAAAAGAAAAAAAGTACATTATCTAAATTAATGCAATACGCAGGTAATCATAAATACTATGTTTATGCTTCATGTGTTTTAGCAGCGTTAAGTGCTTTTGTTGCATTAATTCCTTTTTATGATATTTGGCGTATTATTAAAGAGGTATTAGAAGTAAGACCAAATTTTAATGAAGCTATCCATATTAAAAGTTATGGCTGGCAAGCTGTTTTCTTTGCTTTGCTAGCAATGGTATTTTACATTGCTGCTTTAATGTGTTCGCATAAAGCGGCATTTAGAGTGCAAGCAACAATGAGAACGAAAATGATGGAACATATTATGAAACTTCCACTTGGTTATGTTGAAAGCCAAGGGAGTGGAAAAATAAGAAAAGTTGTTATGGAATCAAGTGCAGCGACCGAAACGTTTTTAGCACATAATGTGCCAGATAAAGTAGTTTCTAAAGCAACACCAATTGGTTTACTTATTATGATGGCTGTTTTCGATTGGCGTTTAGGTTTAATGAGTTTAATTCCTGCAGTTATTGCTTTTGTTTTGATGTTTACAGCAATGATGGGACCTAAAATGGCTCAAGATATGAAACAATATCAAAATGCTTTAGAAGATATGTCAAATGAAGCAGTAGAATATGTAAGAGGAATACCGGTAGTTAAAACATTTGGACAAACTATTTTCTCTTTTAAAAGATTTAAAGAAGCTATTGATGAATATGAAAAATGGACTTTGGATTATACGAAAAGTATGATGAAACCAATGGTTTGTTTTACAACTTTTGCGAATGCAATCTTTGCGGCATTGATTATTGCAGCTTATTTATTTGCAGGAAATCAAGTTACTGATCAATTTGTTTTAAACTTATTTTTCTATATTTTAATTACAGCTATTCTAACAACAACTTTAATGAAAGTAGCTTATGCAGGTGAATCACAAATGCTTGTTGAAGATGCTTTAAATCGTATGGATTCGATTATGAATGTTCAACCATTACCTGAAAGTCAACAAACACAATTACCAAGTGATGCTTCTATTGATTTAGAAAATATCAGTTTCACTTATCAAGATGCTTCTACTAAAGCAATTGATAATTTAAGCATGCATATTAATGCAGGAGAACATATTGCATTAGTAGGACCAAGTGGTGGTGGTAAAACAACAGTTGCATCGCTTATCTCTCGTTTTTGGGATGTTAATGAAGGAAGTATTAAAATCGGTCATGTTAATATTAAAGATATTGAACAAATTGAATTAATGAATCAAGTATCTTATGTTTTTCAAGACAGTCATTTACTTAAAATGAGTATTTTAGAAAATATCCGTATGTCTAGACCGAACGCATCAGATGAAGAGGTAATACAAGCTTTAAAAAATGCACAGTGCCAAGATATTATTGATAAATTCCCTGATGGAGTTAATACTATTATTGGCTCAAAAGGAGTTTATGTTTCGGGTGGAGAAAGTCAAAGATTATCTATTGCTAGAGCCTTTTTAAAGAATGCACCCATTCTTATTTTAGATGAAGCAACAGCTTTCGCAGATCCTGATAATGAAGTTCTTGTACAAAAAGCTTTTGAAAAACTTTCAAAAAATAAAACTGTCATTATGATTGCTCATCGTTTATCAACAGTAAGAGATGCTGATTGTATTTATGTATTAGAAAACGGTCGTATCGTTGAAAGTGGTAAACATGAAGACTTGTTAGAAGCAAAGGGTGTTTATGAATATATGTGGAGTCAATACAATCAGTCAGTTAAATGGAAAGTACAAAAGGGGGATGAAGAATAATGATAGAAAGATTAAAACATAAATATGCTTTATCTAATCAAGGGGCAAAGGATATGGTAAGAGCATTTGTAGCAGTCACACTTTCTAATCTTGTTTTAATGTTTCCGGTAGGATTACTTTATTTACTAGCATCTTATTTGTTAGATCAACGATTACCTAAGGAAAAATTGATGTTTTTTATGATTGCGATTGTGACAATTTTAATTTGTATTGCACTCACAACAATCTTTCAATATCGTTCTACTTTTTTATCAACATATGTTGAAAGTGGTGTTAGACGAAGAACTTTAGCTGAAAAACTGAGAAAATTACCTTTGTCTTATTTTGGTAAAAAAGATTTAGCAGACCTTACAAATACAATTATGTCCGACTGTGCTCTTTTAGAAACAGCAAGTTCACACTGGATTCCTGAATTAATTGGAGCTATGATTTCAACGACAATTATTGTTATCAGTTTATTCTTTTTTGATTTTAGAATGGCGCTGGCAGCTATTTGGGTTATGCCAATTGCTTTTGCAATTGTTCTTTATTCAAGAAAAGCATTACGCCATACTTATGAAAAAACAAATCAATATCGTATTGATTGTTTAGACGGTATTCAAGAAGGCTTAGAAACATTGAGAGATTTAAGATCAAATAATATGTGTGATACTTATATGGAATCTCTTAATAAAAAAATTAAAGCAGTTGAAAATCATGCTATCTTTGCTGAATTTACAAATGCAGCATTTGTATGCAGTGCACAAATGATTTTAAAACTTGGTATGGGTACAGTAGCAGTAGTAGGAAGTTACTTACTTGTAAAAGGAGAAATAAGCGTTCTTACATTCTTTATGTTTTTACTTGTTGTGACACGTATGTATGAACCTTTACAAATTTCTTTACAAAACTTATCAGCGATGATTAGTTTAGATACAAACTGTAAACGTATGGATGAAATTTTATCTCATGATGAACAAACGGGTGTCGATACGCTTACAAATGAAGGCTATGATATTGTTTTTGATCATGTGGCTTTCTCTTATAATCAAAAAGAAAAAGTATTATTGGATGTTTCATTTACTGCTAAACAAGGTGAAGTGACAGCTTTAATTGGTCCAAGTGGTGGCGGTAAAACAACAATTTCTCGACTTGCTGCTCGTTTTTATGATATTGATAGTGGAAAAATCACAGTGGGTGGCATGGATATTTCTAAGATTGATCCTGAAAAATTATTAGAACTTTATTCAATTGTTTTCCAAGATGTGACATTATTTAATAATACAGTAATGGAAAATATTCGTATTGGTAAAAAGGATGCCACTGATGAAGAAGTTATTGCTGCTGCAAAATTAGCACACTGTGATGAATTTGTTGAAAAAATGCCTGATCAATGGAATACAATGATTGGTGAAAATGGTTCGGAATTATCAGGAGGACAAAGACAAAGAATTTCTATTGCTAGAGCATTTCTTAAAGATGCACCAATTATTTTAATGGATGAAGCAACTGCTTCTTTGGATGTTGATAATGAATCTATGATTCAAGAAGCTATTTCTGAATTGATTAAAAACAAGACAGTTATCATTATTGCTCATAGAATGAGAACAGTAGATGGCGTTGATAAAATTGTTGTTTTAAAGGATGGTGTTGTATCTGAGCAAGGTAAACCACAAGTTTTAAAACAACAAAACGGTATTTATAAACATATGGTAGATATGCAAATGTTATCAAGCCAATGGAAATATGAGTAGACCCTATATAAATAATGATTTTAAAGCACAAATTCAATTTTGTGCTTTTTTTGTTTATGGTAGGATTATTGTTGTAAAAATTCGTGAAAATTTTAACAAATATACGTTAAATAATGTTTTAATGACTCTTATTATTGTATAATAAACTTATATAATTGTTTTTGTTTAAGAACAATATAAGGGAAGGAAGAAAAATATGAGTATGAAACAATATGAGGAATGGAATGCAAATCATAAGCATGACAAGCCAGCAAGGGAGAAGATTGTTAAATTAGGGAGAAAGATTACGGATGTAGCTGATCATTTATTAAAAGGTGTTAAAGTAGAAGATCCTGAATATTGGGGATTAGCTGAAATTGTAACTGATGAAATGGCAGATATTGCATTAGCAATGAAAAAACGTACGCCGTATACATTTAAAGAGTTGTGTGATTTATGTAAAGTAACAAAGGATAATGAAGAAGCTTTTCAAAAGATTTTAGACGATATGAGTTACTTAGGACTTTTAGAATATGATTATGGTTATCACTATGATCATCATGGGCGTACAGCACCACAAAGTGAAAGAAGATATATTCTTCCTATGTTTGTTCCAGGAAGTGCTGAATTATTTAATATGGAAGAATTACCAGATGGCTCTAATCCACGTTTAAAAGATCATCCGGATGTTGCAGCTTTCTTTGAACGAATGACATATATTCCTTTAGCTGGGATTACCCAAATGGTACCTCCTGGAGGAGCAGGAATTGGAATGCATGTTATTCCTGTTGAAAAAGCTATTTCAATGGAAAACGAAGCGATTGATATTGAAAAACTATCTTATTGGTTATCTAAATATGAAGGTAAGATTGGTGTTGGTAGATGCTCATGTCGTGCTTCAAGAAAAGCAATTGGCGATGGCTGTGCAGATGATGATTTAGGTTGGTGTATTGGTGTCGGTGATTTTGCTGATTATTGTAGAGAAACAGGTAAAGGACATGACATTACTAAAGAAGAAGCACTCGCTATTTTAAAACGTGCAGAAGATAATGGTTTTGTTCATCAAATTACGAATATTGATGGAGAAAATAAAATATTTGGAATTTGTAACTGTAATGTTGAAATTTGTAATGCACTACGAACATCACAATTGTTTAATACACCTAATATGTCGCGTTCGGCTTATGTTGCTCATGTAGACAAAGAAAAATGTGTGGCATGCGGAAGGTGTGTTGAATATTGCCCTGCTGGTGCTGTTCGTTTAGGACAAAAATTATGTAAAAAAGATGGCTTAGAGGTCCAATATCCTAAACAAGAATTACCAGATGCGACTAAATGGGGTCCTGAAAAATATGATATTCATTACCGTGATCATAATCGAATCAATACACATGATACAGGAACGGCTCCGTGTAAAAGCGCTTGTCCAGCTCATATTGCGGTTCAAGGTTATATTAAAATGGCGAAACAAGGAAGATATCGTGATGCTTTAGCTTTAATTAAAAAACAAAATCCTTTTCCTGCAGTGTGTGGTGCAGTTTGTAATAGAAGATGTGAAGATGTATGTACGCGTGGAAAAGTTGACGATGCTTTATCAATTGACGCTATTAAAAGATTCATTGCTGAACAAGATCTTCATGCTAAAACAAGATATGTACCACCAGTTGTTATTCCAGCAAGTATTCATAAAGATCATTTCGATGAAAAAATTGCGATTATTGGTGGTGGACCAGCTGGATTAACAGCAGCTTTTTATCTTGCTCAAACTGGTTATCGTCCTACTGTATTTGAAAAAAATGAACATCCTGGAGGAATGTTAAGATATGGAATACCATCTTATAAGTTAGAAAAAGATGTTTTAGATGCCGAAATTGATATTGCTAAAGAAATGGGTGTTGAAATTAAAACGGGTATTGAAGTTGGTCAAGATATCACCATTCAACAATTAAGAAATCAAGGATATCGTGCTTTCTACATTGCAATTGGCTGTAGTGCGGGTAGTATGCCAAATATTGATAATATAGATGCTCAAGGAGTCATGAGTGCGATAGATTATTTACATGATGCTAATTGCGGTAAAGATGAATTTACTGGTAAAGTTGTTGTTGTAGGTGGTGGAAATGTGGCAATTGATGCATCTCGAGTTTCTGCTAGAAATGGAGCAATGCAAGTACAGCAATTCTGTTTAGAACAAGAAAAAGATATGCCAGCTTCTAATGAAGAAATTAATGAAGCAAAAGAAGATGGGGTGACAATGCATTGTGGATGGGGTCCTAAGGAAATTATTAAAACTAATGGAAAAGTAACAGCAATCATCTTTAAAAAATGTATTTCTGTATTTGATGAAAAGGGAAAGTTCGCTCCAGTTTATGATGAAAATGTAACAGTAACTGTTGATTGTAATCGTGTTATTTTTGCGATTGGTCAAAAAACGATTTGGAAAGATTTATTAAAAGATGAAGATGTAAAATTCAATGGAGCAGCTATTGAATTAAATGAAATAACTTTCCAATCGAGTGTGGAAGATATCTTTGCAGGTGGTGATGTTTATACCGGACCTAAATTTGCAATTGATGCAATCGCTCAAGGGAAGATTGCTGCTGAATCATTACATCGTTTTGTTCAACATGGTCATATGATTACCGGGCGTAATCGTTGGCAATTTAAACAACTGGATACAGATGATATTTTAGTTGAAAGCTATGATCGTGCTCCAAAACAATATGAAGGTGTCAATACACAAGTTAAAGATAAATTCAAAGATAGTAAATTAACGCTTAGTGAAGAACAAATTAAAAAAGAAGCATCTAGATGTTTGGGGTGTGGTGTAACAGTTGTAGATGCTAATAAATGTATTGGATGTGGTATTTGTACGACTAAATGTGAATTTGATGCTATCGAACTTCATCGTGATCATCCAGAATGCTCAAACATGACTGTTGCTGAAGATAAATTTAAAGCTATTATTCCATATCAATTAAAAAGGGTAAAAAATATTGTTTTAAAGAAAAAGGTTGAACATTAAAATGCATGAATTAGGCGTAACATTTTATGTTGTAAAAGATGTAAAGAAAGTAGCTCAAGAAAACAATGTAAAAAAGATTGATTATGTGACGTTAGAAATAGGTGAAGTTTCTGGTGTGATACATGATCAACTTATTGATTGCTGGAATTGGGCAAGAAAAAAAGAAACAGTAACAGAAAGTGCTAAGTTATACATAGAAACATTAGAAGCAATAACTTATTGCCAAGATTGCCAGGGAGAATACAGAACACTAGATTATGGAAAGACTTGTCCTTATTGCCATAGTAAACATACTTATTTACTAAAAGGAAATGAGTTCAATATTAAGGAGATTGGTATATATGAAGATAGTGGAACTTAAACAAAATATCTTTAAAGAAAATGAAGTCAATGCTGATAAAATAAGGGATGAGTTTAAAAAACAAGGTAAATTGATGATCAATATTATGTCATCTCCTGGTTCTGGAAAGACGACAACGCTACTTAGAACAATTGAAAGATTAAAAGATATCAAAGTAGGCGTAATGGAATGTGATATTGATGCGAGTGTTGATGCAATTACTTTAGAAAAAGGTGGTGCTAAAACCATTCAATTGCATACGGAGGTATGTGCCATATGGATGCAGCTATGACACAGCAAGGACTCGATGAAATGGGAAAGGAAGATGTAAATCTTATCTTTATTGAAAATGTTGGTAATCTTGTTTGTCCTGCTGAATTTGATACTGGGGCCGGCGTTAATGTGACGATTTTATCGGTACCTGAAGGTGATGATAAACCTGCTAAATATCCTTTGGTTTATGAAGTGGCAGATGTTGTCTTAATTAATAAAATTGATACTTTACCAGTTTTTGATTTTAATCAAAGATTGGTTGAAGAAAGAATTCATATGCTCAATCCTAACGCTAAAATTTTCTACATTTCAGCAAAAAATAATGAAGGATTTGAACCTTGGATTGATTATTTAAAAACAAAACTTGATGAATGGAGTTTGTGATATATGGGCAAAGTGAGAGTTATAGAAGTACATGAAAATGTCTTTAGTTCAAATAATCGGGCTGCAGATAATCTTCGTAAAAGATTATCTGATAAAAATGTAAAGTTATTTAATATCATGTCATCTCCAGGATCTGGTAAAACAACATTACTTTCTAAAGCAATTAATATGATGAAAGATCGTTGTAAGATAGGCGTGATGGATGTAGATATCAAAACATCATTAGATGCTCAAAGAGTGGCTGATATAACAGGTGTTCCCTCACTTCAAATCCATAATGGTGGTTTATGTCATATTGATGCCGAAATGACAACAAAAGCAATAAATGAATTTGGTGGGGATGATTTTGATATCTTATTTTTAGAAAATATTGGGAATTTAGTATGTCCTGCAGAATTTGACACGGGTGCTCATAAAAATGTAATGATTTTATCAGTTCCAGAAGGTGATGATAAACCTTTGAAGTATCCACTTATGTTTAGTGTCTGTGATTTGATACTTATCTCAAAAATTGACACATTAGATTATTTTGATTTTGATATTGAAAGGGCAAAAGAAAATATAAAAAGACTAAATCATGACGCTAAGATTATTTGCTTAAGCGCCAAAACTGGTGAAGGTATGGAAGAGTTTGTTGATTGGATTCAAACTGTAGTTTCAAACAAACATGATGAATAATTAGTAAAAGAGATTTAATGTATTACATTAAATCTCTTTTTTGTTTTAACCATATTATTTGACATTTCAAAAAAACATCAGTATACTCAACAATAACTATATGCATACAAAACATATAGGAAAACTATGAATATAAGGAAAAAGGGGGAAATTATGAAAAAAAATAGGATAAGTATATTGCTGATCGTTGCTATATTCGTTTTTTTAGTTGTCGGGGGACAGTTAACAACAGCAAAGATTAATAGTAAAGGGGAAAGTGATGCTATCACTTACAAAATTGGATACTTACCAATTACTCATGCACTTCCAGTGTTTGAAGAAAAAGAATTATTAGAAAAAGAAAATAAAGGAATTCGTATTGAATTGCAAAAATTCAGTTCATGGTCAGACTTAACAGATGCTTTACATGCGGGGAAAATAGATGGTGCATCTGAACTCATTGAACTTGCTATGTCAGCCAAGGCTAAAGGTATAGACTTAAAGGCTGTTGCTTTGGGTCATCGTGATGGTAATGTTATTGTTGTTAATGAAAAAATAAAGACAGCCCAAGATATGAAAGGAAAAGTTTTTGCGATACCTTCTACTCAATCATCGCACTATATTCTTCTTTTAGAGGAGTTAAAGAAAGCTGGATTATCACTAAATGATGTTTCGATAACACAACTTGCACCTGCGGAAATGCCGGCTTCTTTAGCAAGTGGTGCCATTGATGGTTATTGTGTTGCTGAACCTTTTGGGGGACAAGCTATTACTAATCATACAGGAAAGGTATTAGCTCGTTCAGATGAATTATGGGATGATTCTATCTGTTGTGGTTTTGTGTTACGAAATGATGTTATTCAAAAAAAACCTAAAGCTTTCAAAAAATTATTAACAGAATATCGTAAAGCGGGAGAAAAATTGGACAAAAAAGAATCAATTAAGATTGCAAAGAAATATCTTGGTCAGGATGAAAAAACATTAAAAACATCTTTAAAGTGGATTCGCTATAATCATCTTTCATTAACACGTAGTTCTTATGACTTATTAATAAAGAAAGTAATAGAAGATGGGATGATTGAAAATCCACCAACATATAAAGAATTTGTATATAAAGAATAAGGGGTTAAAAATGAAAAATATAAAACGGGGAATATTATCTTTTATAGCTATCATCTTTTTGTGGCAAGTCATTGTTACGGTAAATCATATTAATTCAACGCTCTTTCCGGCGCCACTCAATGTTTTAAATGCATTTTTTGAATTAGTATCCACTGGTTTAAAGTCAAGTACATCGCCACTACCATTGATTTGTCATGTCAGTATGAGTTTGATTAGATTTTTTATTGGCTATACATTAGCAGTTATTTTTGGTATTAGTTTAGGACTAATATTAGGAAGCTATCCACGGGTATTTTCTTACATTAATCCTGTGTTGCAGGTTTTAAGACCGGTTGCACCCGTAGCGTGGATGCCATTTATTGTTTTATGGTTTGGAATTGGTAATGTTCCTGCTATTGTTATTATTTTTATTGCAGGTTTTTTTTCCAATTTTATTATCGACAGTTTCTGCTATTGTCAACTTAGATCCTATTTATCATAAAGTAGCTTTAAACTTTGGTATTAAGAAAAAGGTTTATATGATTAAAATAGCTTTACCAGCAGCAATTGATCAAATTATGACGAGTTTAAGATTAGCGCTAGGAACATCATGGATATTTTTAGTTTCTGGAGAAATGATAGGTTGTCAAAGTGGACTTGGTTTTTTACTTATGGATAGTAAAAACTGTTTAAGACCTGATGCACTATTAGCAGTTATTATTGTCATTGGTGTAATAGGATTATTACTAGATATATTGGTTAAACAAATAGAAGGAGAATTAAGATGCAAATAGAAGTTAAAGATTTATCTATTACATTTAAACATAATCAAACTGAAGTAACAGCTCTAAAAGATATCAATTTAGAAATTGAAAAAGGGGAGTTTATTTGCTTGTTAGGACCATCTGGTTGTGGTAAGTCAACATTACTTAATACCTTAGCTGGTTTTATTAGACCAACTAAAGGAACAGTAGTGATAGATGGTAAAGTTGTTGAAAAACCATCTCTTCAATATGTCACCATTTTTCAAAAATTATGGGTTGCTTCCATGGAGAAGTGTTGAAAAAAATGTCACTTTAGGTCTGGAATCTATGAAAGTGCCTAAAGATAAGAAAAAACAAATCGCAAAAAAATATATAGAGATGGTAGGTTTAAAAGGAAATGAAAATAAAAAACCACATCAATTATCTGGTGGAATGCAACAACGTGTTGCGATTGCTAGAGCATTAGCAGTTAATCCAGAAATACTGTTTATGGATGAACCTTTTGGGGCACTAGATGCGATTACAAGGATGAAATTGCAAGATGATATTTTGAATATTTGTCATGAAACAAAAAAGACAATTGTTTTTGTTACTCACGATATTGAAGAAGCTATTTTTTTAGCAGATCGTGTTGTGATTATGGATGCCAATCCAGGTAGAATTAAGGCGGTTGTTAATATCTCGTTAGGAAATAATCGTGATCGAACAAGTGAAGATTTCTTGTTGATAAGAGATAAGATTTTTGAATTATTTCATATGAAAAAAGAAGTTATGATTGAATACTATATTTAAGAAAGCAAAGGTTGATAATATGAACAAAATAAAAGAAACACATCATCATGATGAAAAATCTTTAGAAATTGCGCCACATAATCATAGAGCTATTATAGGCTTTGATAAAAACGGAATTCCTAAAGTATTATTACCGGTAAGTGGGGAAAGTCATACACATGTTGATGAGTACGGAAATACGTATACACATTGTCATAATGGGGAATTTACGGATGATTATATGAAAGCTGTGACAGCTTATCGAAAAACTTTTCCTTCAAAACAAGATGTTTTAGAAAATACGCCAGATCCAGCAACAAGAGAAATGATTTTAAGAATGGAACAAATTGGGATAGATACTGCTTTTGATCGATTTGATAAACAACAACCTCAATGTGGATTTGGTTTAAGTGGAACGTGTTGTCGAATTTGTAATATGGGTCCTTGTAAAATTACTAAAAAGGCAACACGAGGAGTATGTGGGGCTGATGCTAATTTAATTGCAGCAAGAAACTTATTGCGTGGTGCAGCTGCGGGGGTTGCACAACATGGTATGCATGCACGCGAAGTGATTTTAATGTTAAAGTGGGCTGCTGAAGGGAAATTAGATTTACCAATAATTGGGGAATATAAAGTACGTCAAATGGCAAAAGCCTATGGCATTAAGACTAAAAATAGACAATTAAAAAATATTACGAAAGATTTGACAGATATTCTTTTGGATGATTTATCAAGAAGTGAGCCCGAAACATATAAAACAATTCAAGCCTGTGCACCACTAGAACGCCAGGAAACATGGAAAAAATTAGATATCTTACCAATCAGTGCATATCATGAAGTTTTTGAAGCTTATCATAAATCTGGTTGTGCTACAGATGGTGATTGGCGAAGCGTGATGCAACAGTTTTTACGTTGTGGTTTAGTTTTTACCTTTAGTGGGGTCGTGTCTACTTCTATAGCGACGGATGCTTTATTAGGAGTAGGAGATCGTGTCACGTCCAAAGTAAATATTGGTGCTTTAAAAAAAGGTTATGTTAATATTGCGGTACATGGGCATTTGCCAATACTTGTTAAAGAAATTGTAAAAATGGGACAAAGTGAAAAGTATATTCAAATGGCAAAAGAAAAAGGTGCAAAAGGAATTCGCTTTTATGGTATTTGCTGTTCTGGACTTTCTGCAATGTATCGCTATGAAGGTGTTATTCCTTTATCGAATGCTGTAACAGCAGAACTTGTCATTGGAACGGGAGCTTTGGATTTATGGGTTGCTGATGTTCAAGAGGTTTATCCTTCTATCATGGATGTAGCTAAATGTTATAAAACAACAGTTGTTACGACAAGTGATTCATGCCGTTTACCTGGTGTAGAACATATTGGTTTTGATCATCATCATTCAAATGTTAAAGATATTCATGATATAGCATCTCGCATTATTGAAAGAGCTATTGAAAGTTTTGAACAAAGACAGGGCATACCGGTATTTATTCCTCCTTATGAAGTAGAAGCTGAAGTAGGTTTTTCAGTTGAGTATGTTCATAAAAAATATGGTGGGTTTAAACCGCTTGCTAAGGCTATAAAAGATGGAAAAATATTAGGTGTCGTTAACATGGTAGGGTGCAACAACCCTAAAATTATGTATGAAAAGGCCATATTAGATGTGTGCGATGTTTTATTAAAAAATAATGTTCTGATTATCACGAATGGTTGTGCATCTTTTCCACTCATGAAAATGGGATATTGTCAAACATCGGACTTTGCCTATAATAAATGTGGAGATGGATTACGTAAGTTCTTACAACCTGATATGCCACCTGTATGGCATGTAGGAGAATGTATTGATAATGCAAGGAGTTCGGGAATATTTGCGGGTATTGCAGGTGAATTTAATAAGAACTTATATGAAATGCCGTTTGCTTTTGCTTCACCAGAATGGTCTAATGAAAAAGGAATAGATGCTGCGTTAGGTTTTAGACTTATGGGTATTACTTCTTATCATTGCGTTGAAGCACCTATTCATGGTGCTCCAGAAGTAATTAAATTTTTAAAAGAAGATACAAAAGCAACATTACATTCTTCGATGGTTGTTGATGTTGATCCTGTAGCGCTTGGAGAAAAGATAGTAGCAGACATGAAGAAAAAAAGAAAAGCAATGGGAATTTAAAGTAAAAGTACTTGATTATTGATTACTATAATTAAGTACTTTTTATATAAAAAGATCTATTTAGTCTTAATGAGTTGTAAAAATATTTAGTTATAATAATAAAATACTTGCATGATAATAAAATATAAACTATAATAAATGCACATTCATGTAAAAGAAGGGGGAAAATAACATGATTGATACGGGTGATACAGGATTTATGATAATCTGTGCTGCCTTGGTGTTATTGATGACACCAGGTTTAGCTTTTTTCTATGGCGGTATGGTTCGTAGAAAAAACGTTGTTAATACGATTATGACATCAATTTTTATTATTGGTATTGCAACGGTGATGTGGGTATTGTTTGGTTACTCACTAGCTTTTGGTAAAGATCATTTTGGAATTATCGGGGATTTAAGTCATCTTGGTCTTGCTGGAGTAACAGGAGCAGTAGGTGAGTATGCCGATTCTATTCCTGGACTAGGATTTGCTATGTTTCAAATGATGTTTGCGATTATTACTCCGGCATTAATAACTGGAGCAGTAGCGGGTAGAATGAAATTTAAAGCTTTATTTTTATTTATTATTTTATGGTCGACAATTGTTTATTATCCAATGGCACACATGGTATGGGGACTTGGAGGTTTTCTAGCAAAGATTGGTTCTGTTGATTTTGCAGGAGGAAATGTTGTTCATATAAGTTCTGGAATCAGTGCTTTGGTTTTATGTATTGTTTTAGGAAAAAGAAATGGGTATGGTAAAGCAAACTATCGTATTCATAATATTCCATTTGTTGTTTTAGGGGCAAGTCTTTTATTATTTGGTTGGTTTGGATTTAACGCTGGTAGTGCTTTGAAGGCTAATGGTCTTGCTGTTCATGCGTTTGTAACAACAGCGGTTTCTGCAGCGGCTGGGATGTTATCTTGGATGTTAATGGATGTTGTAATGGCAGAAAAGCCAACTTTAGTAGGTTGTGTTACAGGTCTTGTTGTAGGTTTGGTGGCTATTACGCCAGGGGCTGGATTTGTTCCAATCTGGGCTTCTTTGATTATAGGATTTGTAGGGAGTCCAATTTGTTATTTCATGATTTCAAAAGTTAAACAAAAATTTGGTTATGATGATGCTTTAGACGCATTTGGATGTCATGGTGTCGGTGGTATCTGGGGTGGCATTGCTACTGGATTATTTGGGCAAACTTCTATTAATAGTGTAGCAAAATGGAACGGATTGTTTTTTGGTGATACGAGATTATTTATTGCACAAGTGATAAGTATTATTGTTACAATTGTTATTGCAATCGTTGGAACATTGATTTGCTTAAGTATTGTTCGTTTGTTTACACCATTACGAGTGGAAAAACGTGAAGAACAAATTGGATTAGATTTAGCAGAACATAATGAAACAGCTTATCCATCATTTAATGGTTTAGATTAAGGAGGATGACAAATGATTAAAATAGAAGCAATTGTTCGTGAAGAAAAATTAGAGGACGTTAAAGCTGCGCTTTCAGCTATCGAAGTTCATGGTATCACTGTTTATCAAGTGATGGGATGTGGAATCCAAAAAGGGTATCTTGAAATCGTTCGTGGACAAGAAGTAGAAATAAATATGTTGCCTAAAATTAAATTTGAAATTATTGTCAGTGACGAAAAGTGGGAACAAAAAACAATTGAAGCCATTCGCAAGGCTGCTTATACGGGGCATCCTGGTGATGGGAAAATTATTAGTTATGATTTAAAAAGCGCACTTCGTATTAGAACTGGTGAAACAGGAAAAGAAGCCATTAACTAAAATGGCTTCTTTTTTTATAAAGAAAAAAAGGCAATATTAATTGCCATATAACCAAAAGTAAAAATGTCATTAAAATTAGGGAATGTGTACATTAAATATAAGGAAAGTTATTCGATTTTTACTTTCATGTTAATTTTTTCCTTCACCTACGATTTTTGTTGTGTGTGTTAGTGTGATTGATGAAAATCGAGGTTTGTTTGCGTTAGCCTTAACTAACTGTCTATATGTTAGCATATGCTAACTGACGTGTCAACTATCTTGAATAAAAAAATGTAAAAATGAGACGAAATTTCATATTTTGACGGTGATGTTTCATTGACTTTTAAAAACATTTATTCTATACTTGCCATAGGTGATTTCCTTCACCTAGAAGGAAGAAATCTTGTAGTAATACGATATTTCTTTTTTTCAGTGTTAGTGATCATTAATTGATGAAAGGAGAAAATAAAAAATGATTTATTCACAAGAAGTTGAAGAAATGTGCACTGTAAATCGTGGTGCATCACATGGATGTGCTCCAATTCCAGAAGAAGGAAAATGGGTATATTCAAGAGAAATCAAAGATATTTCTGGATTAACACATGGTATTGGTTGGTGTGCTCCTCAACAAGGTGCTTGTAAACTAACTTTAAATGTTAAAGAAGGTATTATTGAAGAAGCATTAATTGAAACTGTTGGATGTTCAGGTATGACTCACTCTGCTGCAATGGCTAGTGAAGCATTAGTTGGTAAAACTTTATTAGAAGGTTTAAATACTGACTTAGTTTGTGACGCTATCAACACAGCTATGAGAGAATTATTCTTACAAATCGTTTATGGACGTACTCAATCAGCATTCTCTGAAGGAGGATTAGTTGTTGGTGCTGGTCTTGAAGATTTAGGTAAAGGTTTAAGATCAATGGTAGGTACATCTTACTCTACTAAATTAAAAGGACCTCGTTACTTAGAATTAACTGAAGGTTATATTACTCGTATTGCTTTAGATGATAACAACGAAATCATCGGTTACGAATTCGTTAACTTAGGTAGAATGATGGAAATGATTAAAGATGGAAAAGATGCTAATGAAGCTTTAGAAGCTGCTAAAGGAAACTATGGTAGATTCGATGATGCTGCTAAATACATCGATCCAAGAAAAGAATAATAGGAGGATACGAAAAAATGGCATTATTTGAAGGTTATGAAAGAAGAATTGATCAAATTAACGCTGCATTAGCTAAGTATGATATCAAATCAATCGAAGAAGCAAAAGCTATTTGTGATGAAAAAGGTATCAACGTTTATGATATCGTAAAATCTACACAACCAATTTGTTTCGAAAACGCTTGTTGGGCATATACAGTTGGTGCTGCTATGGCAATTAAAAATGGTGATAAAAAAGCAGAAGATGCTGCTAAAACAATCGGTGTTGGTTTACAATCATTCTGTATTCCAGGATCAGTTGCTGATGATCGTAAAGTAGGTTTAGGTCATGGTAACTTAGGAGCTATGTTATTAAATGAAAATACTCAATGTTTCGCATTCTTAGCTGGACATGAATCTTTCGCTGCTGCTGAAGGAGCTATTAAAATTGCTGAAAAAGCTAACAAAGTTAGAAAAAATCCATTAAGAGTTATCTTAAATGGTTTAGGAAAAGATGCTGCTAAAATCATCTCAAGAATTAATGGTTTCACTTATGTAGAAACTCAATTTGATTATTTCACTGGAGAAGTTAAAGAAGTATCAAGAACTGCTTATAGTAATGGTCCACGTGCTAAAGTTAACTGCTATGGTGCAGATGACGTACGTGAAGGTGTTGCTATTATGCATAAAGAAGGTGTAGATGTATCAATCACTGGTAACTCTACTAACCCAACTCGTTTCCAACATCCAGTTGCTGGAACATATAAAAAAGAATGTATTGAACAAGGTAAAAAATATTTCTCAGTTGCTTCAGGTGGTGGAACTGGACGTACATTACATCCTGATAATATGGCTGCTGGTCCTGCTTCATATGGTATGACTGATACTATGGGACGTATGCACAGTGATGCACAATTCGCTGGATCTTCATCAGTTCCTGCTCACGTAGAAATGATGGGATTAATCGGTATGGGTAATAACCCAATGGTAGGTGCTACTGTTGCTGTTGCTGTTGCAATTGAAGAAGCTTGTAAATAATTAAAAGCTGGTTTAGACTAGTCATAATTATATTGAAAAAGTCTTGATTTACATCAAGACTTTTTTGTTTATAAAAAATGAACTTCTAAATAAGAAGTTCATTTTATTTTTAATTTAAACCGGCTAATGATTTTTTAAAATAAAGTAAATCAACGGATTGTAAACCATTTTCATAAATTTCTTGAGGATAGTATTTAATAAAAAACTCTTCGATACGATGACTATAATGGTAACCCAATTTAGTATAAAAGGCAATATTAGTCATACTTGAATTTGCTGTCGATACATAAATTGTAGGAATATTTTGATACATTTTTTCAATATATTGAATTAAACTTTTTGCATATCCATGTCCACGATGTTCTTGTAAGGTAAGAATATTTTTAATTTCTACTTCGTTATCAGATCTTTTTAGAACTGCAATAAAAGAGACTGGTTCATTGTCAACGAAGTATCCATATAATTGACCTTTTTCTAAATAATCTTCAACTAAATTAATGTTAGGATCACTTTCTGTTAATAATAGAGCATAGTCCATTTTGTTTGTTATTTCTTGAATCATGATTGACCACCTTTATTTTTACAATGTAATAAATATGAAAAAAGAAATAGTTTTTTTACTATTTCTTTTGTTATTTTCAACATTATATTACCACAAATTAGGTGATTTTTCAAGACTGGTCATTTTTATGGAATAGGTGTATTAAGAATAACGGGAGGTCGAATATGGGAAAAAATTTAACGTCATTAGTTAGTTGTTTTGCTAGAGGATATCATTATTTAAATAATGATAGTTGGGTATTTGAGGACGCTTTAGCCCATCGTTTACTAACAAAACAAGAATATCAAGAAATAAGTCAATCAATGATAGAAGGAATTCAGTTTTTTAATCCGCAATTTGAAGGGACAAAAGAAGAAGCGTTGAAATGGATTGTCAATCATCAACTTGCTCCAACTGTTCTTGCTAGAAGTGCTTTTTATCAAGATTGTCTAAAACGAAAAATGAAAAAGGAAAGCCAATATCTTATTTTTGGCTCTGGGTTGGATAGTTTTGCCTATTCTTTATTAAAAGGATTGAATGTCTTTGAAATTGATCGACCAGATGTTGTCAAAGATAAATTACAAAGATTAAAAAATGCACATATTGATTATGATCATGTTCATTTTATTGGGTGCCAGCTAGAAAATGATGATTGGATCAGTCAATTATATAAAAATCATTATTGTCAGGGCGTTGTTTCGTTTAGTAGTTTATTAGGGCTTTGCTATTATTTAAGCAAAGATGATTTTTCTAAACTATTATGTATTTTAAATAAAAACGTGAAGGAAGGAAGTTACTTGGTATTTGATTATCCTTGTGATCATCAAAGTAGGGAAAGCTTAAAAAATAAGCAACTTGCTAGTGGTGCGGGTGATTCAATGAAAGCAAAATATCAACATGATGAAATAGAAAAAATATTATTATCTCATGGCTTTGAGATTGAAAAACATCTAGACTATGATGTAATAACGCATTTGTATTTTGATGAATACAATCAATGTCATTATGATAGTCCAATTATTCCGTTTCAGGATATCAGTTATGTTTTTGCTAGAAAAAGATAAATCAAAAATCATTTACAATTATTCGTCGTTTGGTGTTGATTTAGTATAGAATTTTTGGTATTATGCAATTAGTTATACGACTGACGGAAGTGGAATTAACCACATGGAGTATAATCATAGAGAGCCGACCGTCTGGGCAAAGAGTCCGGACGACTAGGCTCTTTTTTAGTTTTATAGATTTGTTTATGTAATTATACGTAATTTCAAATAGTCATTGATTGTTTGCCTTAACTAATTGCGATATAATATAGTCGGATTTTTAAAAGCAAATCTATTATAAAAGAAAGGATAAATTGATATGTTAACAGATGTAGAAATTGCACAAAATGCAACGATGGAACCGATTAGTCAAGTTGCAAAAAAAGTAGGTCTTAATGAAGATGATTTAGAATTATATGGTAAATATAAAGCTAAGATTTCATTAGATGCGATTAAAAAATTAGAAAATAACAAAGATGGGAAGTTAGTCTTGGTTACAGCAATCAATCCTACACCAGCCGGTGAAGGAAAGACAACGACAATGATTGGTTTATCTCAAGCTTTAAATAAGTTAGGAAAGAAATCAGTTGTAGCGATGCGTGAACCATCTCTTGGACCATGTTTTGGTATTAAAGGTGGTGCTGCTGGTGGAGGATATGCTCAAGTTGTTCCAATGGAAGACATTAACCTTCATTTTACAGGTGATATTCATGCAATTACTGCAGCTAATAACCTTATTGCTGCTATGCTTGATAATTCTATTCACCAAGGTAATCCTTTAAATATTGATACCCGTCAAATCGTATGGAAAAGAGTTGTTGATTTAAATGATCGTGCTTTACGTCATACTGTTTGTGGTCTTGGAGGAAAAGTTAATGGGGTTCCTCGTGAAGATGGCTTTGATATTACAGTAGCAAGTGAAGTAATGGCTATTTTATGTTTAGCTACTTCATTAACAGATTTAAAACAAAGAGCTGCAAAAATGATTGTTGCTTATACATATGATGGGAAACCAGTAACAGTTGATGATATTCAAGCAACAGGAGCAGTCACATTATTATTAAAAGATGCAATTAAACCAAACTTGGTACAAACTTTAGATCATAATCCAGTATTTGTTCATGGTGGTCCATTTGCTAATATTGCTCATGGTTGTAACTCAGTTATGGCAACTAAGCTTGCTATTAAATTAGGTGATTATGCTATTACTGAAGCTGGATTTGGAGCTGATCTAGGTGCTGAAAAATTCTTGGATATTAAATGTCGTCAAGCCGGATTAAATCCTGAAGCTGTTGTCATTGTTGCAACGGTAAGAGCTTTAAAAATGCATGGTGGTGTTGCTAAAAAGGATTTAGCAATTGAAAACTTAGACGCTTTAAAAGCAGGGTTAGGTAACTTAGAAAAACACATTGAAAATATTGCTAAATTTGATATTCCTAGTGTTGTTGCTATCAATGCATTTCCAACAGATACTGAAGCAGAATTACAATTATTAAATGAATGTTGTCAAAAATTAGGTGTTGAAGTTGCTATTAGTAAAGTATGGGAAAAAGGTGCAGATGGTGGTATTGAACTTGCTGAAAAATTATTAGATATTTTAGAAAACAAAGAAGCTCATTATCATCCTTTATATGATTTAAACATGTCAATTGAAGATAAAATTAAGACTATCGTTAAAGAAATATATGGTGGCGATGGTGTTGAATTTACAAAGAAAGCAAAAAATAAGATAAAAAAATATAATGAACAAGGGTTAGCTGATTTACCTATCTGTGTTGCTAAAACACAATACTCATTATCAGATCAAGCGTCTTTACTTGGAAGACCAACAGGATTTACAGTAAAGATTAATGATATTATTCCTTCTGCTGGAGCAGGATTCTTAGTTGCTATTTCTGGTGATATTATGCGTATGCCAGGTTTACCTAAAAAGCCAGCTGCAGTCAATATGGATATTGATGAAGACGGAAAAATTATTGGTTTATTCTAAAAGGAGAGAAAAATGAAAGTTGCAATTATCATGGGGTCAACAAGTGATTTACCTAAAATGGAACCATGCGTTGACATTTTGAAAAATTACGGTGTTGAAGTAAATGTTCGTTGTTTATCGGCACATCGTGCACATGCAGGATTAAGTGCTTTTATTGAGGAAACTGCTCATGATGGTACTGAAGTTATTATTACTGCTGCGGGAATGGCTGCTGCTCTTCCGGGGGTTGTGGCTAGTCAAACAGTTTTACCAGTTATTGGCGTTCCTTTAAGTGGGGCAACACTTGATGGTATGGATGCCTTATTATCTATCGTGCAGATGCCTTCTGGTATCCCAGTTGCTACGGTAGCAATCAACGGCGGTAAAAATGCTGCTTATCTTGCTATGCAAATTATGGCAATTAAACACGATGAATTAAAAGATAAACTTTTAGCTTATCGACAAGATATGGAAAAACAAGCAATGAAAGCCAATGAAGAAGTTATTGAAAAATTTAAATAGGGGGTAATGAAAGATGGCTGAATTATTATATGAAGGAAAAGCAAAACAAGTTTATAAAACAGAAAAAGAAGATGAATATTTAATTCATTATAAAGATGATGCAACTGCAGGAAACGGAGCAAAACATGATCAATTTGAAGGGAAAGGCGTTTTAAATAACACAATTTCTTGTATTATTTTTGATATGTTGGAAGAAGCAGGAATTAAAACACACATGATTAAAAAATTAAATGATCGTGATATTTTAGTTAAAAAAGTAGATATCTTTCCATTAGAAGTTATTGTTAGAAATATTACAACTGGTTCATTCTGCAAAAGATTAGGTGCACCAGAAGGTGTTGTATTAGATGAACCAATCTTTGAAATGTCTTACAAAAATGATGAATATGGGGATCCATTAATTAATGATGATCATGCAGTTGCTTTAAAATTAGCGACTCGTGAAGAATTAGCTTATATTAAAAAAACAACTTTAAAAATTAATGAATTATTGAAAGAATTCTTCTTATCAATGAATTTAAAATTAGTAGATTTTAAAATTGAATTCGGTAAAACTACAGATGGTGAAATTTTATTAGCTGATGAAATCTCTCCAGATTCATGCCGTTTATGGGATGTTGATACAAATCAAAAATATGATAAAGATGTATTTAGACAAGATATCGGAGATTTAATTGAAACTTATAAAGCAGTACTTGCTAGAATGGAAAATAAATAGACTAAGGAGAGAATAAGATGGATTACAAAAAAGCTGGTGTAGATATTGAAGCAGGATATAAATCCGTTGAATTAATGAAAAAACATGTTAAACAAACAATGCGTCCTGAAGTATTAGGAGGCCTTGGTGGGTTTGCTGGTGCTTTTGATTTAAGTGGCATTAAAAATATGGAAGAACCTGTTCTTTTATCTGGTACAGATGGATGCGGAACAAAGGTTAAACTTGCTTTTGTAATGGATAAACATGACACAATAGGTATTGATGCTGTTGCTATGTGTGTAAATGATATTGCTTGTTCAGGAGGAGAACCATTATTTTTCTTAGATTATATTGCTTGTGGTAAAAATTATCCTGAAAAAATTGCAACAATTGTCTCTGGTGTAGCTGAGGGATGTAAGCAATCAGGTTGTGCTTTAGTAGGTGGGGAAACTGCTGAACATCCTGGTTTAATGCCTGAAAATGATTATGATTTAGCTGGTTTTGCTGTTGGTGTTGTTGATAAAAAAGACATTATTGATGGTAGTACAATTAAAGATGGGGATGTTTTAGTTGGTATTGCTTCAAGTGGTGTTCATAGTAACGGTTTTTCACTTGTTCGTAAAGTATTTGATATGACACAAGAATCTTTAAATACATATTATGATGAATTAGGAAAAACTTTAGGAGAAGCTTTAATTGAACCAACACGCATTTATGTTAAAGCATTAAAAAATGTGAAAGATGCGGGCGTGACAATTAAAGGATGTAGTCATATTACTGGTGGCGGATTCTATGAAAATGTTCCTAGAATGTTACCAGAAGGTGCTAAGGCAATGATTAAAAAGAATAGTTATCCGATACCACCTATCTTTGATTTAATTGCTAAAGAAGGAAATATTGAAAGTCATATGATGTATAATACGTTTAATATGGGATTAGGTATGGTGATTGCTTTAGATAAAAATGATGTAGATACGGCTTTAAAAGCAATTGAAGCTGCTGGAGATCAATGCTATGTTGTTGGTTCAATTGTATCTGGTGATAAAGGTGTAGAATTATGCTAAAGATGGCTGTCTTTGTTTCTGGGGGAGGAACAGATTTACAATCAGTTATAGATGCTTGTCAAAGCGGTCAAATTAATGGGGAAATAAAACTTGTTGTTTCAAATCGTAAAAATGCTTATGGTTTAACACGTGCCAGCAATGCTGGTATTGAAACAGCAGTTGTAAAAAATAACGATCATTTATTGGTGGAAATGCTAAAAGAAAGAGAAATTGATTTAATTGTGTTAGCAGGATATTTAGCTATTTTAACTGATGAGTTAATTGATGCTTATCCTTGTAAGATTATCAATATTCATCCTTCTTTAATTCCATCATTTTGTGGACCTGGATTTTATGGAATGCATGTTCATGAAGCTGTACTTAAAAGAGGGGTTAAAGTGTCTGGAGCGACTGTTCATTTTGTAAGTAGTGAGGTTGATGGGGGACCTATTATCTTACAAGAGGCATGTGATATTTCCGATTTAGATAAAGCAGAAGATATTCAAGCAAGAGTGTTAGAAATAGAACATCGTATTTTACCTCAAGCGGTTGCTTTATATTGCGATGGAAAAATTAAAGTTGAAAATGAAAGGGCAAAGGTGATTTAAATGAGCAAAAGAGCATTGATTAGTGTTACTAATAAAGATGGTATTGTGGATTTTGCTAAGGGGTTAGTTGAACTTGGCTTTGAAATTGTTTCGACTGGGGGAACAATGAAAGTATTAGAAACAGCAGGAGTAAAATGTATTGCTATTGATGATGTGACTGGTTTTCCAGAAATGTTAGATGGTCGTGTAAAGACATTACATCCTAAAGTTCATGGGGGATTATTATTTAGAAGAGATTTACCTGAACATGTTGAAACAGTAAAAAAATATGGAATTCAACCTATTGATTTAGTTTGTGTTAATTTATATGAATTTGAAAAAGCTTTAAAAGAAGGAAAACCAATGGCAGATATGATTGAAAATATTGATATTGGTGGTCCATCAATGATTCGTTCAGCAGCTAAAAACTTTAAAGATGTTTTAATTGTTACTGATCCTCGTGATTATCAAAATGTTTTAGATGCGATTAAAGATCAAAAAGATGATTATGATTTTAGATTAAATTTAGCGTATAAAGCATTTAGTTTAACAGGAAGCTATGATGCTATGATTTCTCGTTATTTTGCAGGTGTTGTTGGTGATGAATTCCCAGAAATTTTAAATATGTCTTATAAAAAAGTAGAACACTTACGATATGGTGAAAACTCACAACAAGCTGCTAATAAATATGAAGACTCTTTTGTTCAAAAATCATTATTAGACTATGAACAATTACATGGTAAAGAAATTTCATTTAATAATGTTAATGATTTATATGGAGCTGTCGCTGTTGTTAGAGAATTTAAAGATCAAATTGTAACAGCTGCGATTAAGCACTCTACACCTTGTGGTGTTGCTATTGGAAATACAGGCTATGATTCTTATATGAAAGCTTATGAAGCTGATCCTCAATCTATCTTTGGCGGAATTGTAGCAGTAAACTATAAAATTGATAAAGTAACAGCAGAGCAAATGCATAAGATTTTCTTAGAAATTGTTGCTGCACCAGACTATGATGATGATGCTTTAGAAATTTTAAAGAAAAAGAAAAATTTACGTATTTTAAAACTAAAGAACTTGGATGCAAGAGAAGCTAAATATGATATTAAATATCTTGAAGGAAAAGTTTTAGTTCAAAAATTAAATACTGAAATGATTAAAGAGATGAATGTTGTCACAAAAGCTCAACCTACTCCAGAACAATTAAGTGATATGGAATTTGGTATGAAGGTTGTTAAATATGTAAAATCTAATGCGATTTGTATTGTTAAAGATGGTGTGACTTTAGCTATTGGTGGAGGACAAACATCAAGAGTATGGGCTTTAGAAAACGCAATTCATAATAATCCTGATAAAGATTTTAAAGGAGCCGTTCTTGCTAGTGATGCCTTCTTCCCATTTAGTGATTGTGCAGAAGTTGCATATAAAGCTGGTATTGGTGCTATTATTCAACCAGGTGGATCTATTCGTGATCAAGAATCTATTGATTTTTGTGATGAACATGATATTCCAATGGTATTTAGTGGATATAGACATTTTAGACATTAAGAGAAAGGAATTTGAAAATGAAAGTTCTTGTTATTGGTAGCGGTGGTCGTGAACATGCGATTGCTTATAAATTGAATCAAAGTCCTCAAGTAGATCAAATCTATGCAATTCCTGGTAATCCAGGAATTGCTCAAATTGGTACATGTGTTGATGGTAGTGTTGAAGATAATGATATGATTGTTTCTTTTGTTAAAGAACATCAAATTGATTTAACGGTCATTGGACCTGAAGTTCCTTTATGTAATGGTTTAGCTGATGATTTAGAAGCAGCTGGATTCCTTGCTTTTGGACCTACACGTCATGCAGCTACTTTAGAAGGAAGTAAAGCTTTCTCTAAAGATTTTATGATTAGACATCATATTCCTACAGCACGTTATGTAGAAGTAACGGATTATCAAGATGCAGTGAATCAAATTGATCATTTTGATTTTCCTTTAGTAATTAAAGCAGATGGTCTTGCTGCTGGTAAAGGTGTTGTTATTGTTGATAATAAAGATGATGCCATCAAGACATTAAAAGAAATGATGGTTGATGGAGCGTTAGATGGTGCAGGAAGTAAAGTTGTTTTAGAAGAATTCTTAACTGGATTTGAATGTTCTTTACTTTGTTTTACTGATGGTAAAACAATTGTACCTATGGTTTCCGCAAAAGATCATAAACAGATTTTTGATGGTAATAAAGGACCTAATACAGGTGGTATGGGAACTGTCTCACCAAATCCTTTTATGCCGGATAATATGGATGAAGTTTTAAAGGAAACTGTATTAGATCCATTTATGAAAGGTTTAAAAGAAGATCATATGGATTACCGAGGGGTTGTCTTTATTGGTTTAATGATTGAAAATGGACAAGCTAAAGTATTAGAATTTAATGTTCGCTTTGGAGATCCAGAAACACAATCTATCTTACTTCGATTAGATAGTGATTTATACGAAATTATGGTGGCTTGTGCTAAAAGAGAACTTGACCAAGTTGAAGTGAAGTGGTCTAATAATCATGTAGCTTGTCTTGTTCTTGCTAGTGGCGGTTATCCAGGAAAATATGAAAAAGGAATTGAAATTAGTCATGTAGAAGATGTGGCTGATGATATTGTTGTTTTCCATGCAGGGACAGCTTTAAAAGATGGAAAATTAGTGACAAATGGAGGACGTGTTTTAAATATTTGTGCTAAAGGACAATCTTTAAAAGAAGCACTTGATAAAGTATATCAAGCTGCAAATGTCATCGATTTTGATGGTAAATATTATCGTAAAGACATCGGTCTTAGATAGGGGGAGCATTCATGAGTCATGTAAGAAGAATTTATGTAGAAAAAAAGAAACAATATGCTACAGAAGCTAATGAAATTAAACACAATTTAACAGAACAATTAGGACTTACAATTCATTCATTACGTATTATTAATCGTTATGATGTTCAAGGAATCAATGAAGAAATATTACAACAAGGGATTAATACAATTCTAGCAGAACCAATGGTTGATAATGTTTATGATGAAGATTATCCAAAATCAGATAAAGAATCAGTATTTGCTTTAGAGTTTTTACCAGGTCAATATGATCAAAGAGCTGATTCATGTGAACAATGTTTTGCAATTTTAACAGGGAATACTTCCTCTAAAGTTAAATGTGCACGCTTATTTGTTATTGATGTTGATCATAATGAAGAAACAATCGAAAAAATTAAACATTTCTTAATCAACCCTGTTGATCAAAGAATTGCTAGTTTAGATAAACCTGATGATTTAACAGATAAAGCTCCTGTTATTAAACCTGTTCCTGTATTAGAAGGTTTTAATCAATTAGATGAAGCAGGACTAAAACAATTCTTAAAAGATAATGGAATGGCTATGAATCTTGCAGATTTACAAGTAACACAAGATTATTTTAAGAATGAAGAAAAAAGAGATCCTACTGAAACAGAAATTAAAGTATTAGATACATATTGGTCAGATCATTGTCGTCATACAACTTTTGCGACAATTATTACTGATTTAGATATTGAAAGTGGTGCTTTCAAAGAAATACTAGAAAAAGATGTAGAAGACTATAAGACTAGCCGTCATTTAGTTTACGGTATTGATACAAAACGTCCGCTTACTTTAATGGATTTAGCAACTATTTCCATGAAAGAATTAAGAAAAACAGGATATTTAGATGATATGGAAGTATCTGAAGAAATTAATGCATGTTCTGTAGAAATAACTGTTCATACTAATGAAGGTGACGAACAATGGTTGTTAATGTTTAAAAACGAAACACATAACCATCCTACAGAAATTGAACCATTTGGGGGAGCTGCTACTTGTTTAGGTGGGGCTATTCGTGATCCACTTTCAGGAAGAGCCTATGTTTATCAATCAATGCGTATCACTGGAGCAGGAGATCCTCGCCAAGCTTTAGCAGATACAATGCCTGGTAAATTACCACAACGTAAATTATGCCAAGAATCAGCACATGGTTTTTCTAGTTATGGTAACCAAATTGGTTTAACTACAGGTTATGTTCATGAAATTTATGATGAAGGTTATGTAGCTAAAAGAATGGAACTTGGTGCTGTTGTTGCAGCGGCACCTAAAGAACAAGTTAAACGTCTTGAACCATTAAAAGATCATATTGTTTTATTAATTGGTGGACGTACTGGTCGTGATGGTATTGGTGGGGCTACTGGTTCTTCTAAATCACACGATGTAAAATCAATTGAAACTGCTGGAGCTGAAGTACAAAAAGGTAATCCAGTAGAAGAAAGAAAAATCCAAAGATTATTTAGAAATAAAGAGGTTAGTGAAAAAGTTGTTAGATGTAATGACTTTGGAGCTGGTGGTGTTTGTGTTGCTGTTGGTGAACTTGCACCTGGTCTTGTTATTGATTTAGATGCTGTCTTGAAAAAATATGAAGGTTTAACAGGTACTGAACTTGCTATCAGTGAATCTCAAGAACGTATGGCTATTGTTATTGATGAAAAAGATGAAGCCTTCATTAAAAATGAATGTGCTAAAGAAAACTTAGAGGTTGTACGTGTTGCTGTTGTTACTGATGATAATCGTTTAGTGATGAAGCATATGGGAAAAGATATTGTTAACATTTCTCGTGATTTCTTAGATGCTGCTGGGGCTAAACGTTATCAAGATGTTAAAGTAACATTACCTGATTTTACGAAAACGCCATTTGATGAAGTGAAACAAGAAAATTTTGTTGATACAACAAAAGAAGTTTTATCTCGTTTATCAGTAGCAAGCCAAAAGGGATTAGTAGAACGATTTGATTCTTCAATTGGTAATGGTACTGTATTATCTCCTTATGGAGGACGTACATATCATACTGAAACAGAAGGTATGGCTGCTTTAATTCCTGTTTTAGGAAAAGAAACAACAACTGCTTCATTAATGGCTTATGGTTATAATCCTAAGATTGCAAAATGGTCTCCATATCATGGTGCTATGTATGCCATTGTTGAATCAGTGGCTAAGATTGTTGCTATGGGTGGAGATTACCATACAATTCGTTTCTCTTTCCAAGAATATTTTGAAAAATTATTAGATGATCCATATAAATGGGGTAAACCAATGGCAGCTTTATTAGGTGCTTATCGTGTTCAAAAAGAATTATGTTTACCTTCAATTGGTGGTAAAGATTCTATGTCAGGATCATTTGAAAATATTCATGTTCCACCAACACTTGTTTCATTTGCGATTACTTCTAGTGATGTAAGTGATGTGATGACACCAGAAGCAAAAGAAGCAGGACATATTTTAGCAGAAATCATGATTAATAAAGATCAATTTAAAGTATTTGATTTTGATCATTTAAAGAAACAATATGATGCTATTCATAAACTTATGCAAGAAGGTAAAGTATATAGTGCCTATACTGTTAAAGATGGTGGAGTTATTGAAGCAGTAAGTAAGATGGCTTTTGGTAATCATATTGGAGCTGCTTTTAATGTTGATTATTCATTAGAAAGTTATGTATCAAAGGATTATGGAAATATCGTTATTGAAGTTAAATCAGAAGAAGATTTAACAGTCTTTGATCAATATCGTGTTGTAGCTACTTTAAATGATGCTGATACTTTATCATATGGTAGTGACGCAATTACTTTAACTGAAGCGTATGCTATTAATAAAGCACCATTAGAAAGTGTTTATCCTACTAGAGAAAAAGCACCAACTACTCAAATTAAAGTAGCAGAATGTAAAACAAGATCTACATTACAACCAAAACAATATGTTGAAACACCTTTAGTTGTTATTCCTGTATTCCCTGGAACAAACTGTGAATATGATTCAAAATGCGCTTTTGAAAAAGCAGGAGCAAAAGTTGAACTTGTATTAATTAGAAATAAAACAGAAGCCATGTTAGAAGAATCAATTAATGCTTTGGAATTAGCTATTAAACGTGCTAATATAGTGATGTTACCTGGTGGATTCTCAGCTGGTGATGAACCTGAAGGATCTGGTAAGTTTATCGCTACTGTACTTAGAAACCCTAAGTTAAAAGCAGCAATTCAAGATTTATTAGATCATCGTGATGGTTTAATGATTGGTATTTGTAATGGATTCCAAGCTTTAATTAAATTAGGTTTATTACCTTATGGAGAAATTAGAGATATGTCTAGTGATGATCCAACATTAACATTTAATACAATTGGACGTCACTTATCTCAATTTGTAGATACACGTATTGGTAGTGTAAAATCACCATGGCTTGCTAATGTACAAGTTGGAGATGTTCATGTTATTCCTATTTCTCATGGTGAAGGACGTTTTGTTGCTCCTGAACCAGTGATTGAAGAATTATTTGCTAATGGACAAGTCTTCTCACAATATGTTGATCCTAATAGAAAAGTAACAATGCAAACACCATATAATCCAAATGGTTCAATGTATGCTATTGAAGGAATTATTTCTAAGGATGGACGTGTTATTGGTAAAATGGGACATAGTGAACGTCAAGGTGAAAATCGCTTTAAAAATGTTTATGGTGAAATGGACCAAAAATTATTTGAAGCAGGTGTAAATTATTTTAAAGGTGGAAAATAGAATGGAAAAACAAGAATTTGAATGTTTAACTCTTTGTCCTTTAGATGGACGTTATTCAGGAGTAAAAGATGCACTAGGAGAATATTTTTCTGAATATGCATTAGTTAAATATCGTGTTTTTGTTGAAATTCAATGGTTAAAGTTCTTAATTGAAAATGTTGAAAGTGATATCTTAGCTAAGTTTGATAAACAAGACTTAGCTAAGATTGAAGCTATTTCTAAAGAATTCAATTATGATTCATTTAAGGCTATTAAAGACATTGAAGCAACAACACGTCATGATGTTAAAGCAGTAGAATATTTTATTGGTCATCAATTAAAAGATATGGGGTATGACTATTTAATTAGTTTTGTTCATATTGGATGTACTTCGGAAGATATTAATAATACATCTTATGCTTGTATGTTAAAACATGGTTTAAAAGATGTGTGGTTAAAAAAAGCTAAAGAATTTGCTGATATGATTAATGGTTGGGCTGAAGAACATAAAGATGATGCCATGCTTGCTCATACTCATGGTCAACCAGCAACACCAACAACAATTGGTAAAGAATTTAAAGTTTATGCTTATCGTTTTTATTCAAGTATTGAAAATGTTGAAAACATTAAAATCAAAGCTAAATTCAATGGAGCAACAGGAAACTATAGTGCTATTTTAACTGCTTTCCCTAATTATGATTGGCAAGCATTAGCTAAAAAGTTTGTTGAAGAATATTTAGGACTTACTTTTAATCCACTTACAACACAAATTGAAAGTCATGATTATACATGCCATATATTAGACGGTATTCGTCATTTTAATAATGTGTTAGTTGATTTTGATGTTGATATGTGGTTATACATTTCAATGGAATACTTCAAACAAATCCCTGTTAAAGGAGAAGTAGGAAGTAGTACAATGCCTCATAAAGTTAATCCAATTCGATTTGAAAATAGTGAAGCAAATATTGATATGTCTAATAATATTTGTGTAGGATTATCTAATAAATTACCTAAATCTCGTATGCAAAGAGATTTATCTGATTCTTCAAGTCAAAGAAATATTGGTTTAGCATTTGGATATTCAATTCAAGCTATTAGTGAAACAACAAATGGTTTAGCTAAATGTGTTGTTAATAAAGAAAAACTAGCTCATGATTTAAATGAAAAATGGGAAGTTTTAGCAGAACCAATTCAAACAATGCTTAGAAAATATGGTATTTCTGATGCTTATGATCAATTAAAAGAACTAACTCGAGGAAAAAATATTTCTCAAGAAGCAATTATGGAATTTGCAAAAGGATTAGAAGTCTTATCTGATGAAGATCGTCAAACTTTACTTGATATGACACCTGCAAGTTATATTGGTCTTGCTAATCAATTAGCTACATTAAAATTAAAATAATAATTTAGATATTTAGTAAAATGGGATGTTTTCATCCCATTTTTAATATTTGAATTTATAGTAATAATTTATAAATATAAAAACACATCAATTTTCAGATGTGTTTTTTTGGATTTGATTGTTTTAAAGTATAACTTTTGTTCAAGTAATTAGTATCTTAGAATTCCGTCAGCACCAATAGTTTGAGCTGTAACAAATCTTGAATCTTCTGAAGCTAAGAATGCTACTATAGGCGCAATATCTTTTTCAGGATCACCTAATCTTTTTAATAATAGTGGTTTACAAATTCCTTCATATTGTTCAGGATTAGCTTTAGCCCATTTTTGTGCCGGTTCAGTTAGTGCACTTGGACAAATTGCATTACATGTGATTCCATAAGCTCCATATTCAACAGCAGTAATTCGAGTTAAACCTCTCATTGCTTCTTTATTTGATCCATAGGCAGAGAATCCTTCTTGTCCTGATGCTCCTGTAACACTAGCAATATTTATGATTCTACCATAATTATTTTTCTTCATATGTGGTAAACAATATTTTTCAAACATAAAAGCGCCTAAGAAGCCTGTTTCCCAACATTTCTTTACCATTTCAATAGAAGTATCTTCTACACTTGCATGAACATCATTTGTACATTGTGCATTGTTAACAAGAATATCAATAGTTCCAAATGTGTTTAAAGTTTCTTTTACGGTTTTAATGACATCTTCTTCTTTAGAAACGTCACAATGAACAAACAAAGCATGCCAACCTTTATCTTTAAATTCTTTTTCTGTTGCTAATCCTTTTTTATCGTCATATTCAGCAATAACAACATTTCCTCCTTCTTCAAGAATTGCTTTGGCATAAGCTTTTCCTAATCCACCACCTGCACCAGTAATAATGGCTGTTCTTTTGTCAAATCTCATAATCTTTCCTCCTTGCTATTAACTAATACGTATTATAAAATAAGCTTGATATGAAATAAATAAGTCATAAAAGTAACAGGACAAAATGGGGTGAAATGTTCGAATGATTAAAACTTATGCTGAAAAAGAAACTACAAAAAAATGGATTTATGATTCGCTTATATCTTTAGTTGATTCTATTCCTTATGATAAAATTACGATTACCTCTATGTGTAAAAAAGCGGGAGTACCGCGTTCAACATTTTATCGCTATTATTATGATAAGGATGATGTTTTAAGAAACCATATACAGTTTTTCTTTGAAGATATGTCATATTATCTAAAAAAAGAAAAATGTACAACTATTGAAGATTTTATCTATTATCATTTGTGTTTTTTTAAACAAAATAAGGATTTTTTCCTAACATTAGTAAAAATTCACAAAGAACATATTTTTTTTGATTATATAGCAAATGAGAATTTCTATTTTAATTTTGAGGGTGATAATAAAAATATGGCAGTTTATCAAGCTGTTGCGTTACTATCTATTATTTTTCGCTGGGTAACGAGTGAAAATAATCATACTGAACAATATATGATAAAAGTAGTGATGTCCTTTGTTTCAAAGGATATACTAGAAATGATTCTTCCTGTTTTTTTAAAGGCACATGCTAAATTATAATATTTATGAAATAATGCCAGATTTAAATAAGCCTGGCATTATCTATAATTAGAAAATATCGTAATATTTAATTTTTTATTTGTTTTTTTAATTCATTTAAAAAGTATTGTGCTGGTTTAGATAAGACTTTATACTTTTTCCAGATGACATCAAGTCCTGCTTCTAATTGTGGAAAAAGAGGAATAAATTTAAAACTTTCATGATTAATGAGGTCTTTAAGACCAATTATAATAGCATTGTTTTCTTTTGCGAGTAAGGAAGCATTATAAATAAGATTGTAAGTTGAAGATATATGATAGTGTTTAAATTCTTGTTGTGCCCAGTTTTCAAATTGTTTATATTTTAATTCTTGAGTTGAGCAAATTAAAGGATAGGGACTAAGATCATGGGAAGTGATTTTGTTATGCAAAGCTAAAGGATGAGTAGCAGTAACATAAATTCCCCAAATATCTTTATAAGGTAAGGTTAAATAATTATATTTATAGATGTTTGCAGGTTGAATGACTAACCCAAAATCAAGTAATCCTTTTTCAAGACGATCGACGACATCTTGTTCATTTCCACTATATAAATGAAATTGAATGTGAGGATAGGCATCCTGACATTTTTTAATTGCTTTAGCAATGATTTGCATACCGATTGTTTCACCACTACCAATATAAACATCACCACTTATTTCTTCATCTAAAAGCATAATTTCATTTTCTGTTTTTTCAACTAAACTAATGATTTCTTCTGCTCTTTGTCTAAGTAGAATACCTTCCTCTGTTAAACTGATTTTACGACTACCTCTGATAAATAATGGTTTTCCTAAATGTTCTTCTAGTTCTTTCATTTGTCTAGATAGAGTAGGTTGAGTTATGTGTAAACTCTCTGCGGCTTTTAATATTGTTTCTTCTCTTGCGATAGCAAGAAAGTATTGTAATAAACGTAATTCCATAATGATCACTCCTAGAGATATTTTAATACTTTTATATATGCCTTACAAGCATAAAAAACTATGAAATATAAGTATTGGATTATATGTTTAATGCTTATTAAAATAAAGTAGTAAGGAAGTGATAAAAAGATGAATCAAAAAGTTCAAGACATTTTACTTAATTTACAAGCTGCAGATTGTAACGATGAATTAATTCAAGAATGTCTTTTAAGATATGAAATGCAGGATTTAAAAAAACTGATTAAATTATTGCAATGTCATCGTTGTGGGCTGATTGAAAAACTACACCAACAACAAAGAAAAATAGAATGTTTAGATTATTTAATTTATAGTTTAAAAAAGGAGTATAAAGAAAATGAATAATAGAGTTGTAAAACAACAAAAGTTAATAGGAGAAAGAGCTTTATTTCAAAGTCATCATATAAAAATAGAAGATAGTGTTTTTGAAGATGGAGAATCACCTTTAAAGGAAAGTCAAAATATTGATATTAAAGATACTATATTTAAATGGAAATACCCATTATGGTACTGCCAAAATGTATCAGTAAACAACAGTACATTATTAGAAACAGCACGTTCAGGTATTTGGTATACGCATCATATTGATATTAAAGATAGTGTTATTGACGCACCTAAAACATTTAGAAGAAGTACATATATTTCATTAGACCATGTTAATTTGTCAAACAGTCAAGAAACATTATGGAATTGTCAAAACATTAAGATAAATGCAGTTCAAGCAAAGGGTGATTATTTTGGAATGAATAGTGAAAATATAGAAATCAATGATTTACGTTTATCAGGTAATTATTGTTTTGATGGGGGTAAAAATATTGTTGTTAGAAATTCTAAATTGATATCAAAGGATGCCTTTTGGAACTGTGAAAATGTCACAGTTTATGATTCTGTTATTATAGGTGAGTATTTAGCTTGGAATACTAAAAATATTACTTTTGTTAATTGTACGATAGAGAGTTTACAAGGATTATGTTATATTGAGGGATTAAAAATGATTAATTGTAAACTGATTAATACAAATCTAGCGTTTGAATTTTGCAAAGATATCGACGTTGAAATTAATAGTCATATTGACAGTATTACTCATCCTCTTTCTGGCACAATTAGAGCTAAAAGTATTGGTGAAATCATCATGGATGAAAAAGATAATTCAGATGTAAATATTATTGTAGAGGAGGAATAAAGCAAATGTATGATTTTTCTAAAATGACAAACCGTAGAGGAAGTGATAGTTATAAATGGGATGTTGGCGAAAACGAACTTCCTATGTGGGTAGCGGACATGGATTTTGAAACAGCTCCAGCTATTATTGATGCTTTACATCAACGGGTGGATCATAAAATATTTGGCTATAATGTAATAGGCGATGATTACTTTGCAGCTTATCAAAGCTGGTGGGAAAGAAGGCATCATTTTCATATTGAAAAAGAATGGATGATGTTTGTGACCGGCGTTGTTCCAGCCATTTCTTCAATTGTTAGAAAAGTGACAACAGTTGGTGAAAATGTATTGATTATGTCACCAGTATATAATATTTTTTATAATTCTATTTTAAATAATGGAAGACATGTATTATCGAGTGATCTTGTCTATGATGGTAATGAGTATCATATTGATTTTGAGGATTTAGAAGCAAAATTAGCTTTAAAACAAACATCATTAATGATTTTCTGTAATCCACATAATCCAATTGGAAAAATATGGAATCGTAAGACACTAGATCGTATAGGTCAGCTTTGTAAAAAGCATCATGTTATTGTATTGAGCGATGAGATTCATTGTGATATTGTTCGCCCGGGCAAAGAATATATTCCCTTTGCTTCTGTATCAAAAACAAATTTAGAAAATAGTATAACGTGTATTGCTCCAACTAAAGCTTTTAATATGGCAGGTTTACATAGTGCTTGTATTGTTGTCTATGATGAAGTATTGCGTCATAAAGTAAATCGAGGTATTAATACTGATGAAGTTGCCGAAGCTAACAGTTTTGCAATTTGTGCTACTAAAGCTGCATTTAATGAAAGTGAAACATGGCTTAATGAATTAAATGAATATATTCAACATAATAAGGATTATGCTAAAAAAATTATTGAAAAAGAATTAAAGAATATTCATTTAGTAGAAGGGGATGCAACTTATTTATTATGGATTGATTGTCATCGTATTTGTCATGATAGTGTTGAATTAACCCAATTTATTCGTTTGCATACTGGTTTATATGTAAGTGATGGCTTAGAGTATGGTAAAAATGGACAAGCATTTATCCGAATGAATGTAGCTTGTCCATTTGAGAGATTAAAAGATGGACTTCATCGTTTTAAAGAGGGAATAGAATTATATATGAAAGAAAAAAGTGTTCGTTAGATACTACTACCTGTCAAGTACACACTAAATAAAAATAAATACTAATTTGAATAT